>FTCV01001357.1_pt1 | contig 129187 bp, 83 predicted proteins | sample 1639691 | NCBI WGS metagenome assembly FTCV01 (sample SAMEA3914864, study PRJEB12502) | metagenome | biome: forest; material: soil | place: USA | collected 2012-03-12 | depth 0.3 m
CCCTCTTTCCAAGCCAGGGTAGCTCAGAGGTAGAGCAGGGGACTCATAAGCCCTTGGTCGGGAGTTCAATTCTCCCCCCTGGCACGCGGGTTTTTGCGTGCGCCGAAAGTGAAGGGAGTTCGCGGTTCGCCGATCTGGCTGAACTCGCGGCGAGGACCGCGGCGGGTTTGGTGGGAAAATGGAATTTGAGGCGGATTCCAACCAGAGGGTCGTGGGTGGGAGCGGTTCGAACGGAGAGGGAACGCGAGGAGATGGGGCGCGGTTCGCACCGCACAGCTATTTCACTTGTATCACGGAAATAACAATCTGGTAAAATAAATTGTTCGATCCTATAGTTAGGAATGGCGCATCCCTAGTCAAAGGGAATCGGAATGCGGATGGATGGTGGATGCCAGCTGGCTAAAAAATAGGTGAAATAATTTCCATAACATTCGCGCCTTCATTGGCGTGGTTCGGCGCTGCGAAAGATTCAATAGCGAAACCTCGTCTTTTCTGTTGCGCGAATCGTTGAGCCGATGATAGCGTGTCCCCGAATTGCTGCCAGGTCGCCGCACGCGCGGAATCTTCGCGCCTCGAGCGGCGTCTTTGCTGCGGCATCCAATCTGCTCCCTCTCAGACTCACGAGCCATGATCCAAAAGGCCGTTTCCCTCTCCTGTTATATGCGTTTCTCACGCGTTTCTTTGGCATCAATTCTGGCTTTCGCCTTTTTTTCGGCGGCGCCGTCATCTCACGGGCAAGTCGATCCCGCCATCACCCATAGCGTCTGGCAGATGCTTTACGGCGTCACCAATGCGCAAATCAATAGCTCCACCTGGCTCGCGGCCGACGATGACGGTGATGGGGTGAGCAATGGCGACGAGATGACGGCGGGGACCAATCCCTTCAAGAACAACTCGACGATTCGGGTGGCGACGCTCACGTCGAATGCGACGACCGTTTCACTCACCTTCCCCACGGTTGCACAGAAGCTCTATACCGTGCAGGCGACCGCTTCGCTCAATCCGCTCAACTGGCAGCCCGTCTCCGGGGTATCGGTGATCGGCGATGGGACATCGAAGACACTTGTAGCGCCGAAAACGGCCGGAGCATTTTTCCGGGTCGTCGCGCAGGATCAGTCCACGGCTGGAGATCAGGTTTCCGATTGGGCCAAGCAGGTGCTTGGATACACGGTCTCGTCAACGATCGGCAGCCAGTCGAACTATACCCACACGACGCTGGCCACCGCATTGGCGGGCCAGAATGTCGTGACGGTGGCGGCGACGGACTCGTCGGCCACGCAACCGCCGGATGCCGTCACGGCGGCAACAGCGTTGGGCGTGATCACCTTTACCCGCGCGGGGTATCAATTGTTCAGCGCCATCACGGTGCCGATCCAGGTGACGGGCACGGCGGTGAGCGGCGTAGATTACACGGCGTTGCCGACGTCGGTGACGTTTGCGGCGGGCGTGAATTCGGTCAATCTCAACGTGACGCCGCTTTCCAACGCGACGCGGAAGAATACCACGACGCTGACCGTGACAGCGCAACCCGGCGGCGGGTATACCCTGGGCTCCGCGACCTCGGCGAGCGTGACGATTTACCCTTCCGGCGCGCCGAATGGAACCGGGCTTACCGGGGTCTACTATCTCGGTTCCAGTTCCAACTATACCAACGGCTCTTCGGGCAGCGCTTCGGCGACGTATAACTATACGCAAACGTCTGCGACCACCGGTTCTGTCGTCGTCAGTTATACCGGGACGCCGGCCGTTCCCTACACGGTTGGCGGCGCCGTAAATCTCACTTTCTCCTCAGGGAACCTCGTGGTCGCCAATAATCTGCTGAACGGCTCGTACGTGGTGACAGCTGTCGCGCCCGGTTCGGTCACGGTCAATTTCACCTATGGCTCGGCCCCGGCCTCGGGCACGGGGAATGTCACGATGACCCCCTTTGCCACGATCACGAATGGGGCGAATTTTGGCGGTTCCACTGCGACCTACAGTTATACGAAGGGCACGGGTACGGGCGCGGTAGTCATTACTTACACGGGCACTCCGGCAATTGCATTTGCGGCGGGCGGCACGGTGGCGGTCCAGTTCACGTCCGGAAGTCTTTTTGCCGGCGTGCCGGGAACATACGACAATATTTATACCATCGCGTCGGTTTCGGGAAAGACACTCACGGTGACCGTCACCGGCTCCTCCCTGCCGGCAAACGGAAATGGCAATGCGACGCTGTTGCCTTTTAATGCCTCGACATTGACGAAGGTCGATGGCCCGATCGACAAAATATGGACCACGACCGGCCCGGATCCCTCGATGCCGACGACCGCCTACACCGTCCGCTGGACCGGACAGATCCTGCCGCAGTACACGGAGCCCTACTACTTTACCGTGAAAAGCGACGACGGCGCGCGACTCTGGGTAAATGGGCAGTTGCTCATCAACAATTGGCGCTCCGGCTCGAGTGAACCGATCAGCCCACCCATCAATCTCCAGGCTGGCGTCTACTATGACATCCGGCTGGATTACCTGCAGCTGACGGGCACTGCCGAGGTGCACCTCAATTGGTATAGCAACGATCAAACCAAACAGATCATCCCGGTGGGCCGGCTTTTCCCAGCGACCACCGGGACTTCTGGAGCGGCCGCTCCCGGCATTACCAGTCCGACGAGCGATGTGTATGTTTTGGGCTCCGGTTCGCCCTATACCTATACGATCACGGGAAGCAATGGCGCTGCGACCTACTCGGCCAGCGGTCTGCCGGCCAGCTTGAGTTTGTCGGGCAATGTCATCAGCGGGACTCCTGCGGCCGGTCACTATCAGTTTATCGTCACTATCACGAATGCGTCGGGTTCGAGCAGCGTCGTGGTGGACCTGAATGTCATCGGACAGACGGGGAACATTACGCGAGAACTTTGGACGGCGACGGGGCCGAATATTGCGGATATTCCCACTTCCAGCGCACCTACGACGACGAACACCGTTTCGAGTCTCGAGGATGCGACGGCGTATGGGGCAAATCAGGGCGAACGGCTGCGCGGCTATTTCGTTGCGCCGACCACGGGAAATTATTACTTCTGGATCGCCGCGAGCAATGTCGCCGAACTGTGGATTTCCGACAGCAATGAACCGGTGCGCAAGGTTCGTCGAGCCTATGTCACCGCGCCGGGTACGGCTTCACGGACCTGGAATGCCCAGTCGAATCAAAAGTCGGGGTGGCTCGCACTCGCGGCTGGCCAGAGCTATTACATTGAGGTCCTGCATAACACGGGCTCCGCGGGAACGAGTAATCTCGCGGTCGGGTGGTATCTCGATCCGACGGGCAATACCGCAAATCCGCTCGCCACCGGAGCTGGACCTGCAGGCGCCGCCGTGGGTGGCATCGTCCCCGGTTATGTGCTGGCGCCGTGGAACAATCCGCCGACGATCACCGTCCCTGGCGCCGTTTATGTCGCGAACCTTCAGGGAGCCAGCGGCCTGACGGGCATCTCGGCCAACGGCGGGGCTTTTATGCGTGTCAACGGAACCTCTGCGGTCCTGCATCTGAACTATGCGGGCTTGACCTCCGGAGCGGTCTCTCGCCGGATCTATGCGGCGCCCGTGGGCAACAATCCTCCGACGCTGCTCTTCGATCTCGACGCCCAGGATCGAAATTACTCGAATTTGCGCACGTCGGATGGCGGTTATTCCTGGACGATGCAGTCTTCGGACCTGACCTCGTTGAATAGCGGAAAAGTCTACCTGTCCATTGCCACCGTCAATAATCCGAATGGCGAGCTCACCGGAACCTTTGGATTGACGCCTGGGTCGCAGTCCGCTCCGGCGCTGCCGAGCTACACGTCTCCCTCCTGGACGGACAGTGTCCCGAAATCCACGGCCAGTGATTCCCGGTTCCTCACGCAGGCAACCTTTGGGCCGAGTCCGGCGGATATGACCTATCTTCAGACGCACACTTATCGGGCCTGGGTCGAAAATCAACTCTCGCTGCCGGCGACGCACAATGTGCCCTACCTTCTCGCCAACCTGTCGGCGGATCCTCAGAATCCCTATTCCAGCACGCTCTTTTTCAACTCGTGGTGGAAAAACGGCGTGACCGCGCCAGATCAGTTGCGGCAGCGCGTGGCTTTTGCCCTGAGCGAAATCCTGGTCGTATCGGATACCGGTCCGCTGAATAACAATGGCCGCACGCTCGCGGATTATTACGATACGCTTGTGGATTATTGTTTCGACAGCGGTCCGGATACCTTTCGCGATCTGCTCAAACAGGTAACCTTGAGCTCGGCAATGGGCGTCTATCTCAATATGCAGGGCAATAACGTCGGGAATATTTCGACGGGCCTGCATCCCAACGAAAACTATGCGCGCGAAATCATGCAGCTCTTTTCGGTCGGCCTCTACCAATTGTGGCCCGACGGTTCGCTCGTGTTGGACTCGAGCGGGAATGCAATTGCAACTTACGACCAATCGGTCATCACCGGGATGGCGCGTGTCTTTACGGGTTGGAATTGGGGCCAATCTCTGACCACAGGCAGGCTGCCGACAACCTTCAACCCGAAATCGAACTATCTTGATCCGATGGTGCTCGTTCCGACGCATCACGAGCTTGGGACAAAGATCCTTCTGAATAACGTGATGATCCCGGCGGCAATCGTGACGAATCAAGCCGACGTCTCATACGATCCGAATTCCAACCCGATTTCCATTCAATCCACGGACCCGACTCTCGGGCAGGGGAATCTCGTAACCACCTCGATCACGAGCACCTACGATCTCAACGGCCTGCACGATTTGGAGACTGCTCTGGACAACATTGCCAACAACTCGAGCGTCGGCCCGTACATTTGCCGGCAGCTGATTCAGCGGCTCGTCACCAGCAATCCCAAGCCGGAATACGTCTATCGCGTCGTGCGCGCGTTCAATGGCGAGCGCAACATCGACGGCGTTGCCACCGGGGTTCGGGGCGATATGAAGGATACCGTTCGGGCGATTCTCCTGGATCCGGAGGCGCGAGACGCGACGGAGGCCGCGAATGTTGGCTTTGGAAAACAGCGAGAGCCTTTGCTGCGGATTTTAAGCCCGGCCCGCAGTTTTCCCCCGACTGCCGTATCCGGGTGCAGCTATCGGGAGATTGGCGGGCAGCAGATCCTGGTTACGACTCCGACGCCGCACCGGCTCACCAACAGCGATACGGTGTTTCTCGATACCTTCGTCGATGCCGGCGGCTCGACAACGAATTTGCCGGCCGTGTCAGGGTATAGTGTGGCCAATATCACGCCGGGGTACAACTTGGCGGGATCGACCGGCCTCGTAACGATCTCTTCGCCGGGTTATCAGGTGGGCGACGCCGTCCAGATTCAATTTACAAGTGGCGGACTTGGCAGTAATGCCAACTACAATACTGTGAAGCCGTATACCGTAACTGCGGTGACGCTGGCGCCGGTGGGCTTTACGATCGATCTCCATAACACCACTTTGGGGAATGCCAGTGGTAATACCTTAACTCCCTACAACTTTACGGTAAATAACGGCTCGATCAGCGCCCCGTCGTACACGGGAACCGGCGCGAGCGTGGTCGTGTCGGGCTCCGGGTACAATGCGAATGATCATGTGTATATCACCTTCACCGGTGGGTTGGCGGGTCTCGGTTTTGACCAAGAATATACGATCGCGTCTGCCACTGCGACGAACTTTACGGTGAATTTGACCGGTTCACCGCCCGCCAGCAGCAGCGGGTCGGCGCTCATTCCAAAATTTACCGGCGGCTACACCGTATCAGCAGGAAGCGGCGCCACGAACATCACGTTGCAGACATCCGGGGCCTTCGATCTTGCGCCGGCAACTACGGGAGCTACTCCCTATGCGGGAGACCGGGTCCAAATTGACTTCCCGGTGACGAATTCGCCAATTGGAGCGACCAACGGCATCTATAACGTAGTGGCCGTTCCGGGACCAAATCTCGTCACGGTGAACGGGCCTTCGAATCTCACACTCGGGAATCAAAGCACCACCGGTATGATAGCCTATCCGCTCACCAACGCGGCTTGGACTCGGAACGGAACGCTGACGCTCAAATTCGGCACTTGGAACGTCAGCTACAGCCAGAATGACCTCAATCAGACGCCTCTCGATTCGGTGACGGTCTTTAATTTCTTCTACCCCAGCTACCAGTATCCTGGGGCCATCGCCCAGGCCGGAATGACGACTCCGGAGTTTCAACTGACGAATGATTCCAATACGATGAATCTCACGAATGCGATTACGAACGGCATCACGAATGCTGGGAATACGAATGGCTTCACCAGTTATCGCACCGGCGGTGGAGCGGTCGTGTTGGATTTGTATCCGTACATGACGTCTGCACAAACGATCGATACGGGGATTCCGACGTTGACTTCGACCCTGGGCACGCTCCTGACTGGCGGCAATCTTACCACCGCCACGCAAAACGTGATCAACGGTTATGTTGCGAATACGACCAACTTCCCGATGTCGACGCCGCCGACGAATTCGCAGATGAGAGATCGTGTGCGAGCCATTCTGCAGCTAATCCTGATTTCCGCCGAGTACGCCATCCAGAAATAACCCTCCATGAAATCTAGTTATCTTTCGGAAATGCAGTCGCGGCGCCAATTCATCCGCCAGGCCGCGTGTGCGGCGGTGGGAACGGGCGCCATGTCGAACGTCCTCCGCGACATGCGCTTCATCAATTCAGCGCTAGCCCAAACCGGCATCAATGATTACAAGGCCCTGGTCTGTGTATTCCTCAATGGCGGCAACGATTCGAATAACCTGATCATCCCGACAAACACGGCAGAATGGGCGAACTACGCCGCCATTCGCTCGAATGTTCTGGCCATCCCGAATACGGACAACAGCAATCCGGCCGCGACGGCGCTGGCGCTGACTTCAAAAAACGGGCAAACCGGATATCCCAAGGACGATCTTCACACCTATGGCTTTCATCCCGCGATGCCGGAGCTGGCGAGTCTGTTTAATACGGGCAAGGTGGCCACGTTGTTCAACGTCGGCACGCTGAGCTATCCCATGACCAAGGCGCAATACCAATCGGGTTCAGTGCCGGCGCCGCCGCAGCTTTTCTCGCACAGCGATCAGCAGACGCAATGGCAGACATCCATCCCCGACCAGCCGCCGGTGAGCGGATGGGGAGGGCGCATGTCGGATCTGTTGACCACGCCGGTGAATGTCAATACCGGCGGCCAAATCTCAATGGCGGTGACTTTGGCGGGATCAAACATTTTCGAGGTCGGAAATGTGAATGCGGCGCCGCAATACGCGGTGACCACAGGCGGAGCAGTGAGTCTTAGCGGTTTTGGCAACGCAGCCCGAAAGTCGGCGTTCACGTCGATTTTGACCAACGACAAGGCGAGTCTGGACCTTCAGACGAATGCCTATGCCAACATCCTTGATCACGCGGTGAACGAGGCGTCGATCGTGACCACGGCCTTGGCTGCAAATGCGTCGGCGACGTACTTGAGTCATTTCCCTGGCTCGGTGACGACCCCCAACGGCGGATCGACCTTCAACTCTTCGCTCATGTCCCAGATGAAAATGGTGGCTCGGCTCATCGATGCGGGGAAGAACTCACTCGGGATGAGTCGCCAGATCTTTTTCATCCAGGTCGGCGGTTACGATACGCATACCTTGCAGACGGCCAATGCGGATAACGCGAGTCCCAGCGATGCCTCTGTGATCATTGGCCAGCAGGCGAATCTGCTGGCGGAGCTGAGTCAGACCTTGAACGCCCTGTACCAGGCAATGAAAGATCTCGGTCTGGCGAATAACGTCACGGCGTTTACGGTGAGTGATTTTGCCCGCACTTTTCCATGCAACGGCTCGGGCAGCGACCATGGCTGGGGTGGGCATCATCTCGTCGTGGGCGGCGCGGTGAAAGGCCAGGCGACGTATGGGACGTTTCCTACGCTCACGGTGAATGGTCCCGATGACACGGGCACCGGCCGGTGGATTCCGACGACCTCGGTCGATCAGTACGCGGCGACGCTGGCCTCGTGGTTTGGCGTGGACCAGGGAAATCTGCGGACGATATTCCCGAATATTGGACGTTTTGCTTCCACCAATATCGGCTTCATTTGATTTGAACGGAGCGCAATTGCTGTTTGCCGACCAACCTATGCGCCGTCGATGAAGTCGCGTGATCCTGCGATCGTGTCGGCGCTTGTGGTGGCGGCGCTCGGGCTTTGGTTGGCTTTTGGTCCGCATCGCTCCCTCGATTCGCCGCCCGGGAGCCTGAGGGAATCCGCCCTGCCTGCGGCGTCGCCACTCGTCGCGTCTCTGCCGCTTCCGAACAAGGCAACGAGCCCAGCGCAGCCGACGGCGGTTCAGACGGGCATAGTGGCGCCCGTGCCCCTAGCGCGAGAGAATGTTCCGCCGCCTCCTTCCGCGCCGGTAGTGGGCGCCGGAAATCAACCGCCAGTGCCGGCCGCGACCGCGCCGTATATTCCGCCGGTCTCTCCAGACCAGTCGGCGGCTTTGATCGACCTGGACAAGATCGCGCTCATGCTGCGCGACTATCGGACCATCATGGGGGAAAATCCCATCGGAACGAACGCCGAGATCATGAAGGCGATCATGGGCGGCAATACGAGAAAGGCCATGCTGGGGCCGCCGGAAGGGCAATCACTCAATGCCAATGGCGAATTGATCGATCGTTGGGGGACCCCCTACTTTTTTCACCAGCTTTCCGGCACGCACATGGAGATCCGCTCCGCCGGCCCAGATGGGAAAATGTGGACGGCCGACGACGTGATTCTGCCTTAGGGCTTTAGCGGGCCAATTGCGTGCGCCTCGTCCGTCGACCCGCGAAAATCGCAAGCCCCGCCGCAATGAACGTTGCCGACGCGGGTTCCGGCGCGGTGGTGTAAGTCACCGTCAGAGATGGAGGCGCAGGCGGCGGATTCACTCCGCCCGCATTTTCCAACGAGGCAATTCTCCGCCCTGTGCCACCCGTGGTCTCAGCGCTGCTGATTACCATGTAGCCGAAGTTCTGAGACGGGTCATCCAGCCAAGACTGGACATCTGCAACGAATTGCGGTGTGGAGCCCCAGACGTCGAGTCCGAGCGTCGTGCCGATGGAAGCCGAGGCGCTGGCGGCGCTGGCGAAGTCCTCACCGATCGCGCCGCCGGGTGTGTTCCAGGGCGCGTCTCCGATGCCGTTGTCGCCGACGACACGCAGATTCCAGGTTGTTTCGCCCGGCTGCCCCGGAAAACCACTATTGCCGGTCCCGTTGCCCGCCTCCCAGGGCACATACATTTTGTAAAGTTCGAAATCCGAACCCAAGGGCTGAGCCATCCCATCGATGGGCGGCATGCGCACCACCGTCATGCTGATTGAGGCGCTCGTGATGATCGCGCCTGCCGGAAGCGTGCTCAGATCGAAAAGCAACAACGACCGACCGGGCTGGCCGAGTGCGTTCGCGCCAACTTGGAGCGTACTGGCGCCGAAGTTGTCGTCCGGATAGGCCGAAAAAATCGCCGTATCTGCCGAGACCGGCAAATCGACAGTGGTTTGCGCCTGCGTGACCGATACTGCGCCGGAGACCAGCAGCGACAGGAGGAGGTGGGAGAATCGAAACGACATGAAGAGCTTGATGGCAGCGAGGAAAAGTGGCGCCCTGCGAAGGCAGGAGCATATCTGCTCACACAGCCGATGACTGCATCGAGTGTGCCACAGCGTTTTTGGGAGTAAACAATAGTTTGCGACCTGCCGCGGCGCGCGCAAATGCCAAAAACTTATCGATTCCCAGTTGCGGAAATCGCGCCGCATGTGCAGTTTCAGCCGATACCTTTAATGCCGCCCTGCGAGGCGGCGAAGGCCACTCCATGAGTTTAAATCCATCTGCACCGGTTCCCAATGCCACGCTGATCCTCGATCGCGAGGCGATCGAAAGGGCATTGAAGCGCATTGCCCACGAGATCATCGAGGCGAATCCCGATCTGACCAAAGTTTCCCTCATTGGCATCCCGTCCCGCGGTGTAGAGGTGGGGCGGCGCCTGGCCGGGTTCATCGAGCAATTTGGCGGCCAAAAAATGGATATCGGCGTCCTCGACGTCGCCATGCATCGCGACGACTTTCGCACCCGCGGGCGCATTTTTCCCGTCCAACCCACGCGCCTGCCGGACAATCTCACCGGTCGCACGCTGGTCCTGACCGACGATGTGCTTTTCTCTGGCCGCACCTGCCGGGCGGCGCTCGACGCGATTTCTTCTTTCGGCCGGCCCGCGCGTATCCAGTACGCCGTGCTCATCGACCGCGGCCACCGCGAGCTTCCGATTCGCGCCGACTATGTCGGCAAAAATATCCCCACGGCCTACGCGCAACGCGTCTTTGTCCGTTTCGAACAGACTGACGACGTTGCGGACTCGGTCTGGATCGAAAAAGCCTAGCCCCGGCCATGAGCAAATCTCCTAAAACGTCGATACCCGAACACGGCGGCGGCCAACCCTGGACGCGCAAGGACCTGTGCGGAATCCAGGAACTGAGCGCAGAAGAGGTGACGGCGATTCTCGACACCGCCTCCGCCTTCAAGACTGTTGGCACACGGGAGATCAAGAAGGTCCCGGCGCTCCGCGGGCAGACCATGGTCAATTTCTTCGTTGAACCCAGCACGCGCACACGAACGAGTTTCGAACTCGCCGCGCATCGGCTGAGCGCGGATGTCGTGAATATCTCCGCCACGACTTCGAGTCTCAGCAAAGGCGAAACGCTCAAGGACACCGCGCTCAATCTCGAGGCTCTCCATGCCGATATCATCGTGCTCCGACATTCGTCGGCGGGTGCGGCGCAGTTTCTGGCCGAGCGCCTGCGGGCCAGCGTGGTCAACGGCGGCGACGGGGCGCACGAACATCCGACCCAGGCGCTGCTCGATACTTTTACCATCCGCGAACGCAAGGGAAGCATCTCCGGACTGCATGTGGCCATTATCGGCGATATCCTTTTCTCGCGTGTGGCGCGGTCGAATATCCATGCGCTGCTCAAGCTCGGCGCGCGTGTTACTCTGGTGGGCCCGAGCACCCTCGTGCCGCGGGTCTTCGAGCAACTCGGCGTCGCTGTGACTCACGATCTCGACTCTGTCTTGCCCGAGGTCGATGTGGTCAATCTGCTGCGCATCCAGCACGAGCGGCAGCGAAAGGAGTATTTCCCGAGCCTCGGGGAATACACATCACTTTTTGGTTTAACTAAAAAACGCGCGGCCAAGCTCAAGCCGGGCTGCCTCATCATGCATCCTGGTCCCATCAACCGCGGGGTCGAAATCGACAGCGAGGTCGCGGATTCCGAAGCGAGTGTGATCCTCGACCAGGTGACCAATGGCCTGGCCGTGCGCATGGCTGTGCTCTACCTCTGCGCCGGCGCCCGCCCGGCCGCGTTCAACTAACATTTTCCCGATGTCTATCACTTTGCTCCGCAACGGACGAATCATCGACCCGGCCAATAACCGCGACGAAATCGGCGATCTCTGGCTAGTCGACGGAAAGATCGCCGCCGAATCGCCGGAAAAGAAAGGCGGGAAAGGGACGGATGCCGCGCGCAAGTCGCAGCCCGCAGCCGAGGAGATCGATTGCACCGGCTTGGTCATTGCGCCGGGACTCATCGATATCCATGTCCATTTGCGGGAGCCCGGTCAGAGCGCCAAGGAGACCATTGCCACGGGCGCGAAAGCCGCAGCGGCAGGTGGATTTACGACGATCGTCTGCATGCCGAATACCACGCCGTCCGTGGATAACTCGAGCGTCGTCACCTGGATCCTGGAGAAGGCGAAGGCCGAAGCCTGCGTCCAGGTGCTGCCCACCGGCGCGATCACCAAGGGCATTGCCGGAGAAGAGCTCGCGCCCATCGGCGCCATGCGCAAGGCTGGCATCGTAGCGCTCACCGATGACGGACGCTGCGTGCAAAATCATGAGCTCATGCGTCGCGCGCTGGAGTACGCGCGAATGTTTGACTTGGTCGTGATGGACCATTGCCAGGATTACAATCTCGTGGGCAAGGGGGTCATGCATGAAGGCTACTGGTCGACGGTGCTGGGTCTGCCAGGTTGGCCGGCGCTCGGTGAGGAAATCATCGTCCAGCGCAATGCCCAGCTCGCCGAGTTGTGCGAGACGCCGATCCATTGCCAGCATCTCTCCAGCGCGGGCAGCGTGCGGATCCTGCGCGAAGCGCGGAAGCGCGGCGTTCCACTGACGGGCGAGATCTGCCCGCACCACATCGCGATCACCGATGAATCGATCCGCGCCTTTGATACGAATTTTAAGATGAACCCGCCGCTGCGGACCCATGCGGATATCGATGGCCTCATCGAAGGCATTGCCGACGGCACGGTAACCATCCTGGCGAGCGATCACGCGCCGCACTGCGGCTTCGAAAAGGAGGTCGAGTTCGACATGGCGCCCTTTGGCATTCTCGGGCTGGAAACGGAACTGGGTCTGTTTATGGACATCCTTCTGCACAAGACCAAGGCCATCGGTTTGCCTCGGCTCATTGAGTTGTTGACGAGTAATCCTGCGAAGCTCCTCGGTTTGGATCGCGGCACCCTGAGTCCCGGCGCTGCCGCCGATGTGACGCTCATCGATCCTGGCCTGGAGTGGAAGGTCGACAAAAACGCCAGTTTCTCGGTCTCGCGAAATACGCCCTTCCATGGCTGGGAGCTGAAAGGCCGCGCCGTACGCACCATCGCGGGCGGCGAAACGGTTTGGAGCGTATAGGCTTTGCGAAATGACCGCGGATTTCGGGACCATGAGCGGCTGGCCTAAAATCATCTTTTTCGATGCTGCCGGCACGTTGATCCATCTGCCTAAAGGCGTGGGCTGGCATTACCGGGAAGTTGCGGGCCGGCATGGCTGCGATGTGCCCGAAAAAGCGTTGAAGCAGGCCTTCTACGCGGCGTGGCAAGCCGCCCCGGAGCAGCCCGAGACACGCAAAGCGCGGCCGGATGACGACAAGGGCTGGTGGCGCACGCTCGTCGAAGGTGTGCTCGATGCCTGCGAACCGCACACTGCCGGTCTCGATCGGGACGCTTATTTTGAGGAACTCTATGCGGAATTCACGAAGCCAGGCATCTGGGAGCTCTACCCAGAAGTCGAGGAGACGCTCAGCGCGCTCGAGGGAAAGGTGAAATTGGGCATCCTGTCGAATTTCGACGGCCGGCTGCGATCCGTGCTCGCCGATCTGGGCGTGGCGTCGGCATTTCAGCACTGGGCGATTTCCAGCGAGGTGGGCGCAGACAAACCATCGCCCTGGATCTTTCAACACGCCCTGGCGCTGGCCGGCGCTACGCCTGCGGAGGCCATCCATGTCGGTGACGATCCCGTGTGCGACTGGGCGGCCGCGGAGGCGGCGGGATTAAGGGCTTTTAAACTTGAGCGCCCCCAGACAACGCTGGCGGGGCTGATGGCGATGCTGCCTTCGTGAACGCGGAGCTTCAGCAAGGGATGGCGGGCGGTCGCGCTGGACAGCCGGCCTCCCTGCGGCTTTCGTCACCAGTGTCGACTGTCACCCCGATCTGGCATGCAGCAGATTGCCGTCAGCGCTAAGCATCCACCGTGGCCAGAAAGCCTGCTCCCAATCGCAAAAAAACGCGCGCCGATAAACCGCGCAGCTTCTGGCTGCGGCTATTCTTCCTGCTGGCCTTGCTGGGATTTGTGGGGGTTGGCCTGGTCTGTGTCGTCTACGGGATCTGGGCTTCGACGTTCGATTTGGAGATGGTCAAAGAGATGCCTTCGCGCTCGGCCGTCTACGACATGGACGGCAAGCTGTACTCCCGCATGCAAGGCGAGAATCGCATCCTCGTGCCACTGGGCAAGGTGTCGAAGAATTTCACCCAGGCTCTGCTGGCGCGGGAAGATTCGCGCTTCTACCAGCATCGGGGAGTCGATCCGCTCGGCATCCTGCGCGCCGTGCTGCGAAACGTTGCCGCGCGTTCGGCGATGCAGGGCGCGAGCACCCTCACACAACAGCTGGCCCGCAATTCGTTTCCGGACCAGATCAGCGGCCAGCACAAGAATGCGCACCGGAAATTGCTCGAGGCCTTCGTCGCCTTGCGCATCGAGCAGCACTACACCAAGGATCAGATCCTCGAGAACTACGTCAACCGGATCTATTTCGGCGCGGGCGGCATCTTTGGCATCGAGTCGGCCAGCCTGGCGTACTTTGAAAAGCACGCGAGCGAGCTCTCGCTCGGCGAGGCCGCGCTGCTCGCGGGCATCATTCGTGGTCCCGGGTACTATTCACCGACAAATCATCTGAACCGAGCAATCGGTGCGCGCGATGCCGTCCTGGATCGCATGGTGAAGCTCGGGCAGATCACGGAAGCCCAGGCCGAGACAGCCAAGGCGGCGCGGCTCAATTTCTCCCACCGGCATGTGCAGAGTCCCCAGCAAAACTACGCCATGGGGGACGTGAATCACGAGCTCTCCGAAATGCTGACCGCCGAGCAACTTGCGGAAGGAGGATTGAAAGTCTACACCACCATCGATCCCGCGCTGCAAAAAGCGGCCGAGGCCGCCGTGGATGCAGACCTGCGCAAGGTGGAGTCGAAGCCCGGTTATAATCATCCCAAGCGGTCCGAATTTACCCAGCAGGATCGCGACGAGGAAAGCCCGACGCCCTATGTCCAGGGGGCGGTGGTCGTCATCGACAATCGGAACGGAGCCATACGGGCGATCGTGGGCGGGCGCGATTATCTGGAAAGCAATTTCAATCGAGCCACCCAGGGAAAGCGTCAGGTTGGCTCGACCTTCAAGCCCTTCGTCTACGCCACGGCCTTTGGCAAAGGGATGCTCCCGGGGATGCGCGTCGACGACGGCCCAATCGAAAAGGGGGAAGTCCACGGAGCGCCCACTTGGTCGCCTTCGAATTCCGATGGGACTTTCAAGGGCATCCAGCGCGCGGAGGAGGGGCTCATTCAGTCCCGGAATACCATGAGCGTGCGCGTCGGGAACTACGCCGGGCTCGAAGAGGTGGCGCGGACAGCCCGCTCGGTGGGCATTCTCAATCTGCCGCAGCAGCCATCGGTTTTTCTGGGCGCTTTCGAGAGTAATCTGAGCCAGATCACCACGGCTTACACGGTCTTCGCCAACAATGGGCTGCATCGGCAATCGTATCTCATCGAGCGGATCGACGATGCGGCGGGGGACGTGCTCTACCGGGCGGCGCACATCGAGGCGCCCGGGATCAGTCCCGGGGTGAGTTGGCTCATCACGGGCATCCTGGGCAAGGTGCTGGATCACGGCACAGCGGCCAGCGCCCGTTCCCTGGGGTGGACGAAGCCGGCTGCGGGAAAAACCGGGACGACGAACGACTACAAAGACGCCTGGTTTGTGGGTTATACGACGTCGCTGACCTGTGGCGTCTGGGTGGGCCTCGACAAGTCGGAGACGGGCATCACCAAGGGCTACGGGGCCACGCTGGCTCTGCCTATTTGGGTCGACGTGATGAACGCCGCCTCGGCGCAACGCTACCCGGCGGCGGCCTTCAAGCCGCCCGAGGCGACCGAGCGGGTGAGCATCTGCTCTGTGTCGAATCAATTGGCCACCACGGCCTGCGATCATTCGGATGCCAGCTACGCCATCGATCTGCCCGTCTCGCTCATTCCTCGGGACCCATGCCCCACGCATCGCGGCGGCTCGATCATCCAGGCGCCTTCGACGCCGCGGCGCACCGGGCCGGAGGGGCTGCTCCGCTCGTTCAAGCACTTTTTCGGCGGCGAATAGGGGCGCCTTTGGCGCAATAGTACGTCTGTTCTAAGGGCCTAAACATTCGTCGCCCGGCGCGTTATCTCACGTATAATGACGCCGGGTTTCCAATTGCCCAATGGCTGCCCGCCAGCGAGCCCTAATAAACCGCAGGCGTTCGGATACATTGTGCAGTTGCAATTTGGGCGGCGCCTCGTAATGAGATTCGCCGCAGAGTCCACCCGACGTTTGCCGAATCCGATGTCTTTCCCAACCCGTGAGTTTCAGCTTTGACCGTTTCGAACTGAAGTTCGTCATCACGCCCCTGCAGCGTGAACGGCTCATGCCGAGCATCCTTCCTCACGTGCGCGCGGATGAAAACGCCTCCGAGACGGCCTACTATCCGATCGTGAGCCTGTACTACGACAATGCGGCGCGAGACTGCTACTGGCAGAAGGTGCGGAGCTGGCCGAGCCGGCGCAAGATGCGCGTGCGGGTCTATGGGAGCCTGGACGGCACGTTGCCGCCCACGAGCTTCATGGAGATTAAGCACAAGCACATGGGCAAGATCATCAAGCGCCGGGCGCGTGTGCCGCTGGAAATGGCGCTGGCTGTGGGGCAGGGCGATGCGCTGGATGGCGTGCACCTCCCGGAAAACGATCGGCGGGTGGTCGAGGAGGCGCGCCGCCTTGTGGAACATGATGGCTTCCAGCCGGCGTGCTGCATGCGCTACGACCGCTATGCCTACACCGACAAGAATCCCGAGTCGGACCTGCGCATCACCTTCGACACGGACATTGCTTATCGCTTCCACGATCTCACTCCGCGTCCTGACGATCGTCGCTTTGAAAAGTATCTCCTGCCGGAGGGGTACTCTGTGCTGGAGGTCAAGGTGAGTTCCACGGTGCCCTACTGGCTTTCCAAGGCCATCGGCGCCATCGGCTGCGTCATTCAGAGCCATAGCAAGTACTGCAATGCGGTCGAGGACGGCGATCCGGTGCTTCACGAGCAGATTGGCGGTCGCAAAACTTTGCAATATGGGACGGTCCCGCCGCTGGCCGACATGGGGCGAGAAGTTGTGAAGCATTGCTTCGACAAACCGCGGATCGCCGAGGCTTCCTGAACGGGGCCGGTGTGGCAGATCCAGCACTCAGTTTTTAGCATTCTTTTATTTGATGAACGATCTCTTTAACGTCCTGCAACAAGCCATTGGTTTCAATCAGCCGGAGCCTCCGCTGCAGGAAATCATTTTCGCCGTCGCTTTGAGTTTTGTGCTCAATCTCATTGTCGCCGCCGTCTATCAGCGCACCTATCGCGGCGGCGAGTTTTCGCAGGACTATGTGCACACCTTGCTCATTCTCGGGACCTGTATCGCCGTGGTCGTGATGGTTGTGCGCATCGACAAGGAACACACCCGGGCGACGGCCTTCGGTATCTTTGCCGCGTTTTCGGTCATCCGATTTCGCACCTTGTTACAATCGCCGCGGGACATTGCCTTTTTGTTTGTCGCGATGTCCGCAGGCATGGGCGTGGGCGCGCGGGCCTATGGGCTGGTCACGGCAACGACTTTACTCATCTGCGCCGTCATTTATCTCTTCTCGAAGTTCGACTTGTTTGCCCCGCGCCGCGCTTCGCACTATCTCCGCGTACGGGTGACGAATGACGTGGATTACGACGTCGCCTTTCAGGAGAGTTTCGAACGGCATCTTCACGACTTCGACATACTTTCGGTGGAGTCCATCCAGGCCGGCATGATGACTGAGCTGCTGTATCTCGTGCACCTGCGCGAATCGGCCAAGCCACGGGAATTCGTGGCCGAGCTGCAGCAGCTGAATGGAAACAATCGCGTGCTGCTCACCACGACCGTGCCGAGCCGCATGCTCGTCGATTGATGCAGCCCGGCGCCTCGCCGAAACTGCCACGCCGGACGCCAACGCTCATGGAGGCGCTGGTCTTCGGCTGCATTTTGATGATCGTCGTTGTGCTGACGGCGCCGCTGATCCAAATCGCGCGGCAACGCTCCGCGTCGGCTTCGGCGCTCAATTCCCTGCGACAATTGACCGCGGCAAATGCCGCCTACCTCGGGCAGAGCGCCGGCGTCTTGCCGGATCGCAGCTCCAAGGGCGTCGGAACGTGGGAAGCAGCCGGAGGCGCCGAAAGTCGCGGCGCGTGGTTCAATGCGCTGCCGCCCTTGGTGGGCGCGAAAAGCGTACGCAGCTTTGCCGCCACGCCACAGGATTTCTATACGAGCGCTAATCTGCTCTACCTGCCCGGAGCGGACTATCCCACCGGCGATGCACGCCTGCTACGGCCGTACTTCGCCGTAGCCATCAATTCGAAGTTGCAGACGAAGGGCGGAAAGCCGCCCAAGCTTTCCGACATCGCCGAGCCGGCGCGGACAGCGTTGTTTTTCGAGCAGCGATTGCCCGGGGAAAACACCGGCTTTGCGCAGGATTCGACCTATACGGGCGGGCCGAAGGGCAGCGCCAAAACCTTTGTCGGGCGTTATGGAGGCCGCGGGCTCATTGCCTTTGTCGACGGCCATGTGGAGTATATTCCAGTGCGCGAAGTGCGCACAGCGGGCGGCAAGGCTATCTTTCCACCGACGCGGGTCATTTGGGAACGGACGGCAAGCGAGGATCCGAATAAGACGGAGGCTTCCGCGTCGGCTAAGTAGCCAGAGTGTAATTGACCGGATGCATTCTTCGCGGGTGTGAAGCTATTTTGGCGGTCTGGCCGGAGTCAAAGCTCTGCGCGACCTACAAGCTGGACAACACGGGCATTTAAGCGCAACTTAAGCGACTTGATGCATGTCCGTTTCGCTTCAACCCGTTTCCTGGCAGAGAATGAGCAACGCGATTGAAAGCGTCCGGCTGCGCTTATTGCGCGCGACGCAGACGCTTGGCGCTGCTGGCGTGCCGTACGCAGTCGTCGGCGGCAATGCGGTGGCGGCCTGGGTTTCAAGAGTGGATGAGGCAGCCGTTCGCAATACTCGTGATGTTGATTTGCTGCTTCGGCGTGAAGATTTGCCATTGGCGATTGTGGCACTGGAGGCAGTGGGGTTCTTCCATCGCCGTGTAGCATCACTCGGCAAGGCAACGAGCATGGATGTATTCCTGGATTCTGCTGATGGCAAAGTTCGGGATTCGGTGCATGTCGTTTTTGCGTTGGAACGCGTTCTTCCCGATCAGCCAGAAGCAAATGCTGCAGTCGACGAAAGTGAGGATGCTGGCGATTTCCGGGTAATCACGTTGGAGGCGTTGGTGAGGATGAAACTTTCAGCATTTCGCGACAAAGACCGGGTGCATTTGCGCGATCTCATCTCTGTTGGACTGATCGATGACGAATGGCTCTCGCGTTTTACGGAGCCGCTTCGCGGGAGGCTGCAAGAGATTTTGGATTCTCCGGAGGGCTGAACCTCGGCGCGCTTGGCCCTGGTTTATTAGTCGGCCATTGGAAGCGTCCATATAAAGGTGCGGAAGACGAGGCGCGCCGTCAGCCCCCACGGCCTCAGCTTTCGATTTCGAAATAAAGCCGTGGGCCGGACTTCATTCGATCTCTTGAGGAGATGAGAACCTTGCCCATATTTCACTTAACCGTCCCATTTGCGATGGCGACCCGGGGATTGCAAACCGCGCCGGCCATGCCGAGGCGCGCCCTGCGCTGTCGCATCCGTTTCGTGCAACCGATCTCCGCTCGCGCCCGGTGGTAGCGCGCGAACGAGGAGGGGCGTCGGCCCTGCGGGAAACCACAACTGCGGCTGCGCCAGGCCGTCTGCTGCCAGTGGGCGCCGAGGTTTCCGAGAGCGGGGTGCATTTTCGCGTCTGGGCGCCGCGGTCAAAGTCTGCCGAGGTGGTCCTGTTCGCCTCGGAGAGCGCGGCGGATGGCGCCGCGTACCCCTTGGAAGCAGAAGGAGACGGCTACTTTTCCGGGACGGCTACCGAGGCCGAGACGGGGTCGCTCTACCGGTTTCGCCTCGATTCGGGTCTCTTTCCTGATCCGGCTTCGCGTTTTCAGCCCGCGGGGCCGCACGGGCCGTCGCAGGTCGTGGATTCGGCGGATTTTGCCTGGACTGACGCTTTGTGGAAAGGCGTGGGGACGGAGGGGCAGGTGCTCTATGAGATGCACATCGGGACTTTTACCGCGGAGGGGACCTGGCGCGCGGCCACGGAGCATTTGCCCTATCTCGCCGAGCTGGGCATTACGATCCTCGAAGTCATGCCCGTTGCAGATTTTCCCGGGCGTTTTGGCTGGGGGTACGATGGGGTCAATCTCTTTGCGCCCACGCGGCTTTATGGGACGCCGGACGATTTTCGACTTTTCGTGAATCGCGCCCATGAGTTGGGCCTCGGAGTCATCCTCGACGTGGTATATAACCACTTCGGCCCCGACGGATGTTGCCTGCGCGAATTTTCGCCCGACTACTTCAGCACAAAGTGGAAGAACGAATGGGGCGATCCCATTAACTTCGACGGCAAGAATTCTGGTCCAGTGCGGGAGTACTTCCTGGCCAATGCCGGCTATTGGATCGAGGAGTTTCATCTCGACGGCTTGCGGCTCGATGCGACCCAGCAAATCTTTGACGATTCGCCGAAAAATATTCTTGGTGAACTCGCGGCGCGGGTGCGGGAAGCGGGGCGGGGCCGCAGCACCTATCTGGTCGGGGAAAATGAGCCGCAAGATGTGCAGCTCATCCGGCCGGCAGCGGAAGGCGGGTATGCCATGGATTCGCTGTGGAACGATGATTTTCATCACTCGGCCGTCGTGGCGCTCACCGGGCGCAATGAAGCCTACTATAGCGACTACCATGGCGCGCCGCAGGAATTTGTTTCGATGGTCAAGCGCGGATTCCTTTACCAGGGCCAGCGTTATAAGTGGCAGAAGAAGCGGCGGGGAACAGCCAGCTTGCATCTGCATCCGGCGCATTTTGTTACCTTCCTGCAGAATCACGATCAGGTGGCGAATTCGTTGCGCGGCCGGCGCATTCACGAATTGGCCGCGCCGGGCGCGTATCGGGCCCTGAGCGCGTTGTTTCTCTTGGGACCGAATACGCCGATGCTTTTCCAGGGCCAGGAATTCGCGGCGTCCTCACCGTTCTTTTATTTTGCCGATCACCATCCGGAATTGGCGCGCGCCGTTTCGGCGGGCCGACAAGAATTCCTCCGCCAGTTTCCGAGTGTGTCCAGCCTTGCGTCGGAATTGGCAAAGATCGTGGCGGCTCCGGAACGAGCGGAGACTTTCGAACAGTGCAAACTGGATCACGGTGAGCGCGAAAGCCATGGCGCTATCCTGCGCCTGCATGCAGATCTTCTGCGTCTGCGCCGGACCGATCCGGTGTTCCGGCAGCCACGCCGAGGTGGAGTCGATGGCGCGGTGCTGGGGCTGGAGGCGTTTGTCCTGCGATTTTTCGGGGAAGAAGGCGACGATCGGCTCTTGTTGGTCAATCTGGGCAAAGACTTGCCGGTCGATCCGGCGCCGGAGCCGCTGTTGGCTCCGCCGGAAGGCTGCGACTGGGAGTTGCTCTGGCTGAGCGAGGATCCCGTCTACGGCGGCAATGGGGCCGCGCCGCTCGAATCTGAAGAAAATTGGCGAATTCCCGGCGGAGCGGCGGCGGTCCTCTGTCCGCGACGCGATTCCTGAAGCAGTATTATTATGGATAACACCACCAGTACTTCAGATGCCCTCGTGCGCACGATTTCCCTGCGACATTTGTCGCTGGCCGAGGCGCGAATCGTTCTCGGGCAGGAATGGCTGTTGACGAATGGGCTGGGCGGCTACGCTTCGGGCACGATCTGCGGCAGTGTGTCGCGGAGGTACCACGGTCTGCTCATTGCGGCGCTGCCGGCGCCTCTCGGCCGCGTGGTCATGCTCAATCATCTGGCCGAGACACTTTGCCTGGCGGATGACCGTTGTGTGCAGTTTGGCGGCGAGGAGCCCAATCAGATGGAAGGTTCGGCCAATGAGCCGTCGCCGCATCTCGTGGAGTTTCAACTCGATCACCAGGCGCCCATCTGGCGCTACGAGATCGAGGGAAATGTCATCGAGAAACGCGTTCACCTCGTGCACGGGCAGAACACCGTACACATCAGTTATTTGCTGCTCGCTGGGGGCGACTCGTTGCGTGTGGAATTGCGGCCATCAATGCACTTTCGCCCGCATGAAAACGACGTGGGCGGGGGCTTCAACGAGGAGTATGCCGTGTCGATCCGCGGCCGGTGCTACGAGGTGTTGCCGGGGGAAAATCCGCATCTGCCTTATCCGCCCTTGCGCATGCTTATCGACGGCGACGCGGGGACATTTACCTACGACGGCGGAAGCCTGCGCGAACTGGCCTACCAAATGGAAGCGGAGCGCGGCTACCATTCGCGCGGCGTGCTTTGGAACCCGGGGCATTTTCACGCGAATTTACGGCTTGGCCGCAGCGTGACGCTCATTGCTTCCACCGAAGCTTGGCCGACTATCCTGGCCATGACGCCGGAGGAGGCGCGCTTGGCCGATCAGGGCCGGCGTCGGGGTCTCATCTCACTCGCGCATCCCAAGGCGCGCAAGGGCGCCGGCGCCGAACTGGTCCTCGCCGCAGATCAGTTTCTCATGGCTCCAGCGGGACGCCATGAGGACACGGCCCGCGCGCGCGCGGCGGGTGGTGAGATCCGATCGGTGATTGCGGGTTATCACTGGTTCACCGACTGGGGGCGCGACACGATGATTTCGCTGGAGGGCCTGACCCTGGCTACCGGACGCTACACGGAGGGCGGGTGGATTCTCCGCACCTTCGCGCACTATATCCGGGACGGGCTCATTCCAAATTATTTTCCCGATGGGAAGAATGAAGCTGTGTATCACACGGCGGATGCTACGCTTTGGTACTTCCACGCGGTCTCGCGTTATATCGAGACGACCGGGGATCGCGCGACGCTCCGCCAGTTGCTGCCAAAGTTGCGCGACATCATCGAGCATCACCTGCGGGGCACGCGTTTTGGCATCGGTGTTGATCCACAGGACGGCTTGTTGAAGCAGGGAGCCGAAGGCTATCAGCTCACTTGGATGGATGCGAAGGTCGACGGCTGGGTGGTCACGCCGCGGCGGGGGAAGGCCGTGGAAATCAATGCGCTCTGGTACAATGCGCTACGTGTCCTGGAAAACTGGCTGCGGGAGGAGAAGGACGAAGCTGGAGCAGAAGTTTATGCCGAGCATGCGCGGCGTTGTTATGAATCCTTCAACAAGCGCTTCTGGTGCGCCTCGTGCAACTATCTCTACGACGTCGTCGACGGCGAGAACGGCGATGACAATGCCTGCCGTCCGAATCAAGTGTTTTCCATTTCGCTAACTTGGCCGGTCCTGGCTCGGGAAAACTGGACGACGGTGCTCGAAACGGTCCGGGACAAACTGCTCACGCCGGTGGGTCTGCGGTCGCTATCGCGCGACCATCCCGATTACAAGCCGCGTTATTTTGGCGATCTGCGTGCGCGCGATGCGGCGTACCACCAGGGGACGGTCTGGGGCTGGCTTATCGGGCCATTCATCGACGCCTGGCTCAAAGTGAATCCCGACGATCGCGCCGGCGCGCGGAGGTGGCTGGAGGCGTCGTTGCCGCATCTGGACCAGGCATGTGTGGGGCAGATCAGCGAAGTCTTCGACGCTGAGGCGCCGTTCACGCCGCGCGGTTGCATCGCCCAGGCCTGGAGCGTGGCGGAGGCCTTGCGGTGTTGGGTGAAGACGGCGGAACCTTGATGGATCGGTCGGTTTCGGCCGACGCTCGGAAAGTGCGCAGGTGCAGCCTTGGCGCGAGCGCGAAGAAACCCGCCGGCGCGAGGGGCGCGCCGGCGGGCTCGAGATTTTCAAACAGCTGCGCCCCAAAGGCGCTTGTTATTACTGAGGGATAATTCGGATGTAGTCGAATGCTTCAGAATACCCGCTGCTGCTGGCATTCTTTCCAGTGATCATGAAGCGCAGCCACTTGTCGCTCAGCGTGCCTGGCGTCCATGTGCCGATATTTAGCTCGGTATAGGTGTCGCTGGGCGCGTAGAGGTCTTGTGTGGAGCCGATATTGGTGGGCGGATTCACGTAGCCGGCGATGCCGATGGCGAGTTGGAAAATGCCGCGGGTATTGGCCTTCTTCACGCCCACGCGAACGTTGTACGTGCCGGGGGCGACGGAGGGGATGACATAGGTGACATAGTCGCCGACGGCATTGGCGTCGAGAATGGTGCCGTAGCCGCCGCTGAAGCCCGAGCCGGCAAAGACGCGATGCGTGTCGCCGGAGGTCTGGGCGACAGCCAGGGATTCGGTTTCAACGGTGAAGGGGGCCGGGTGCAGCTGGATGAAGTTATGGATATCCGTGTAGCGCTGTTTCGGCGTAACGCCGTCAATTTCATAGATGCCATAGCCGGGGTCGCTGCTGTCATCGTAGATGACGTAGTTTAGCACGCACTGAAGATTGTAAGTGGTCGCGACGGAGACCCATTTCTGATAGCCCAGGCTGCCGACGAGAAAGGCGGATTTCTGGGCTTCGGTGCCGTCGCCATAGTCGGGACGGACGCCGAATTCGGTGAGCCAGATGGGCTTGCCGAAGCTGTTTTTCAGGATCTGCAAGACGTTTGCATGGGTGTTGCCGGCGCTCTCGATATTGGCCATATCGGAATACCAGTGCCAGGCGGTGATGTCCCAACGCACGACGGGATGGCCAGTGGTGCCGTCCGGCTGAGTGCCGTTCCAGAGCATTTGCAACAACGCGTAGTGGAGCCAACCGCCGGTGGGCGAAATGATGACGGCATTTGGACTCACGGACTTGATGCCGTCGTAGAGACCGCGGATGGCGCCGCGCACTTTCATGAAGACGGCGTTGTTATATTGGGATGGCTGGTCGCCGTTGGTTCCGCCGGTGAAGAGTCCGGAAACAAAAATTTCCCATTCGTTGCCGAGTTCATAGTAGGTGACCAGACCTTGCAGGTTGGTGGCAATGTTTTGGGCATTGCTGTAGCTGGCGTTGTAGGAACTGGTCTCGTCGGCGGCGACGGAGTCGGAAAGCACGGGGTAGACTTGCACGCCAGTGCCGACGGCGGCCTGGGCGAGCGCTTTGAATCGCGGGAGTTGGGTGCTGCCTGAGCAATTGTCGCGCATGATGGTCATGCCGACGCTTTTGGCTTGGTTGATGAGGTTGGCCGGGGTGACGGAGCCGTACGCGTTCCAGCCGTAAGCGTAGTGGGAGTTGACGCCGTAGAACCAGTCGGTGGTGGGAGCGGCGGTCGATGGCCGAGTAGTGGCGCTGAGCACGGCGGCGATGGCCAGGAAGGCGAGGGCGCCGGAGGGTCGGAGGAGTCTGGGAGGTGTTGGGGTCATGTTCAGGGAGGGAGTTCGTTTTGACACGAACCGCGTCGCCGCAGCGCGGACGCCGGTTTGTCGCGCATGGGCCTCGCGGGGGAACGCGGATCTGGGGGAGCTTGGCAAAAAACAGACTCAGTCGGCAAACGCGTCTTGGAGTGGTTTTCGGCTACCCATTCGGGTGGGGGCTTCCCTGTATCGTTGGATGGCAACTCCAGCCTGCAGACGCGCCGCGCCCGCCCGCGGACCTGCCGATCGCTTAATGAGTCTCTCATCCCCTCGGGACTAACTCACTACCCGTAAGCGATGATGGATGGCGTGTGATCTGCGGCTTCGCCTAGCGGGGTGGCGAGGTGTTGTAGGAGGGCTTTGGCCTGCGTAGGCGTGAGATCGGGGGAGTGGGAGAGCAGGCGGGCGAGCAGGGCGGTGACGTGCGGGGTGGCGTAGCTGCTGCCGCTGACGGTTTTGCGCGAGCAGTCTTTCCAGGCGACTTCGAGATTGATGCCGGGGGCTGAGAATTCGACCAGGCTGCCGGCGCGGTAGTGGAGCATGTCCTTCCCGGCAACGCGCGACGAGGTCGCGGAGGTGGAGACGGTGATGACCGAGGAGAAATGGCCGGGCCATTCCGGGCGGGTGGATTCCGGATTATTCGACGCAGCGATGACGTGGGCGCCGCGGAGGTAGGCGGCGTCGACCCAGGCCTTGTATTGCAGGGCGTGTTGTTTGAAGTGGCAGCCGAAGCTGCAATTGAGGATGTGGTAGCCGCGATCGAGCGCTTCAAAGGCGGCCTCGCAGATGAGGGCGGTGCGGGAATCGAGCTCGGTGCCAAGCACGCGGAAGCTGCCGATTTCCGCTTCGGGCGCGAGTTCGTGAATGATGCCGGCGACGGCGGTGCCGTGGCCAAAGACGTCGCTGCCATCGCCGGGCAGACAGGAGAAGCGCATGCCATCGCTCGTCACCACCACGTCGTCGGTAAGACGCATGCCGCGGAGGGCGGGGTGGGCGATTTCGATGCCGGAATCGAGCACGGCGATCTTCACGCCCCGGCCGCTGCCGTCGCGCAAATGCGCCCGCGCCTCGTCGAGGCCGAGCCAGGTGCGCTCGTGGTTCAGACCCATCCGATCGTCGTTCGCAAGAGCTGGTAGTCGACGGCGTCGCCGAGGAGGGTGGAAGCCATTTGCATGGCTTCCAGGTCGACCATCTCGAAGCGATGGTTCGGGCGAACGAGTGTGGTCTCGGTGCGGATCTGCACGCAGGAGAGCACGCCGCGGCATTGGCTCTGGAGGTAGAAAGGGGTGGCGATCATCGCCTCGGTGCGCTGATGGAGCGCGAGGTCGACCAATTTACTGTGCTGCGCGTTTTTCTGGACGTCATTTTCCAGAAAGGGCTGCTCGCTGTGCAGCACCAGGCTCACGATGCCCTCGGTGATGGGCTGGCGGATCTCGCAGGCCGCGGGGCCGGTGGCTCCGGTATTGTAGGCCAGGACGAGGTGCCGATTCTCCCGATCGCGCAGCCAGAGGCCGACGGCGTGCGCGGCCACGTGCAGGGCGGTCTGTCGCAGGAGTTGCTCACCGCGATGGCCCCAGAGGCTGCGGATATTTTCGGGAGTCACCAGATCGGACGCCCGCAGCATGCGCTCCTCCAGGGAGGAAATGAGCGGCGCAAAGCGCTCGTCGGCGGTGAACTGGTGCCGGGGCCTCATGCCTGCGCGCCATCCGGCGCCCGCCTCGCCCGAATGAGATCCGCGAGCAGCCGCGCGCCATTTCGGTGTTCGTCGACCGCCTCGCAAATCGAGCGCCGTTCCTCTGGCGAGCATTGGCCGTTGACGAGCGACTCCAGCCGAGGTGCGAGCGAGTCGTCGCAACCGTCCCCGTGGCCCTCCGCCTCCGGGCCGAATGCTTCGAGAAACCTGGCAAGGATCTGGTAGTCGGCTTCGTTCATGGATCTCCTTTGTGGAGTGGATACGGACGATACGCGGGCGTTTGTGAAAAAAAAGGGGGGATGCCTCAAATAAAAAGCGCGTCCGTGGAGTGGCCGCAGAGAGACACAAAATCCTCCCACGTGATGGCCAGGTAGGGATCCTGGACGCGAACCAAGGCGAGGGTGCGTTCAGCGACCTGCGACATGCCGGAGCGGATCTGCCGGCTGATCTTCGATTCATCGCAGCGCCAGATCGCGGCGATCTCCCGCTGGGTGATGCCTTCTAGATAGACGAGGCGCAGAAAGACCCGGGTCTCGGCGGGCAATTCACGCAGGGCTTCGCGGAGGGAGTCGCGCATGAGGGCGAGGAGGGCGCCGTCGGCCGCAGTATCGGGCGGGCAGGGGAGGGTGTCGAAATCGTTTGGCTCGCCATCGGCCAGCGCGGGGATCTCGCCATTGAAGCGCTGGCGGCGCTTGAGGTCGACCAGCCTGTGGGTGGCGATGCAGCCGAGCCAGGCGCGGAGCGAGTGGCTGCCATCGTAGCGCTCCAGCAGGCCGCGCTCGCCCGCCTTCAGCACCGTGTCGCCCCAGAGATCGGCCAGCACGTCGCCCGCCTCGACCGGGGTGGCTCCCCGGGCGATGAGGGCGGCCAGCAGCGGCTCGTGGAGCTGGGCGCGCAGCTGCTCCCAGGCCGAAGGCTTGCCCGCAAGGCAATCCTCGGCCAGCGCGAGGTCGGCAGCGTGCTGAATCCGGCAGTTGTTCATTTCTTCCCTGAAATCCTGAACAGAAGCGAGCATTTGTAAATTCCTGATTTTTCCGGGCTCGAGCCCGGAATATGCGAGGCGCCAATCGGGCGCGAGTTCGGCTGAATCGGTTTCAAAGTGCGTTGGTAATATCTATCTTGGGAATCTCGCGGTCCGCGTGACAGAAGCCGCCGTGGCGAGGGCTGATCGGCATTGCTCCCATAGTGGCTTTGTCTGTCATATCGCCCGTTTATGCGACTGGCACATTGACGAGAGGGTCATTAAAATGAGCATTCTAGAGTCACGGAATGCGCTACGGAGTTCTAGTGATTCAGATACCGAATCGTCCCGTAGGCAGTTCCCCACTCCAACTCAATAAACAGAAATATGACGCCCCTGAACAACACGGCCCTGGCCGTGTCCACCACCTCCTCGCCCCCAGCGGCGAGCGCTCAAAAATCGATCTCTCGTCCGCCGGTCACTCAGACGCGAACCGGAGTTTTTGGCTTCGCTCTGTTACTCGGTGTGACTGTCGGCATGGTTGCTCAGCGCGCGGAAGCCGGCGGAACCTGGGTGAAGATCAATAACGCGCCTCCCGGAGGCCTCGATAACCCGCTGCTCATGACGGACGGAACGGTGCTGTGCGGAAACGGCGGGAGCACCTGGTACAAGTACAAGCCGGACAGCGTCGGCAATTACCTGAACGGCACATGGACGACGATGGCCTCGAGCGCATACACCCGGCTGTTTTTTTCCTCTCAGGTCCTGCCGAATGGAAACGTCTATGTGGCGGGAGGTGAATACGGCACGGGCACGAAACAAGCCGAACTATACAATTACCTGAGCAATTCCTGGTCGACGATCACTCCGCCATCGGGAAATCCGACTTTTAGCGATGCGATTTCGATGCTTTTGCCGAATGGCAATGTGCTCCAGGGCAGCACGGGTTCGGGCTGCTGGATCTACAATGTCTCGACTAACTCCTTCTCCACGGCGGCGTCTGCGCCAGCCGGTCAGGACGAAACGGCCTGGGTGCGGCTGCCGAATGACAACATCCTGACGATCGATAACTTCAGCCAGAACGCCTATCACTATGTGCCGGCGAATAACGCCTGGTACACGGATGGAACGACGCCGTCGGATCTCTTCGGCTATGGTGGAGAAATGGGGGCGGGCTTTGTTCTCCCGAATGGCAAGGCCTTTTACATCGGGGGAACGTCCACCACGGCGATCTATACACCGGGCAGCACGCTGACGGGCTCGGGCTCCTGGGTCGCAGGCGCGGCGATTCCAAACAGCCTCGGCGCGATCGACGCACCGGCGGCCATGCTGACGAACGGGAAGATCCTCTGCGCTCTCGGTACGAATACCGGCTATGGATCAACGAGCTACTTCTACGAGTACGACTACACGAACGACACCTTCACCCAGGTGACCGCGCCTGGCGGCGGGACGAGTTATGCCACGGCCGAATATGGCACGGCTATGGTGCAACTGCCCGATGGCGGCGTCTTCTATGTCGGCGGGCAGGGCAGCACGAGTTGCTACATCTATTACCCGGATGGCTCGCCGCTCGCGCAAGGCACGCCGACGGTTAGCAGCTATGTGATGAACTCGGACGGCTCCTACACCCTCACGGGTGTGGGTTTCTCGGGCATCTCGCACGGCGCGGCGTATGGCGACGATTGGCAGATGAATACAAACTATCCCATCGTGCGGCTGACCAACAGCGCGGGCGGCGTTTACTACGCCCGCACGTACAACTGGAGCAACACGGCCGTGCAAAATCCGAATACGGTGACCACGCAGTTCACCCTGCCCTCCGGGCTGCCGAGCGGCAGCTATTCACTGCAGGTGGTGGTGAATGGAAATGCCTCCGCCAACGTCGCCTTCAAGACGGGCGGCGGGGTCAATACGGCTCTCTATGAAGCTGAAGCATTGACGGTCAATTCCAGCACCGACACGGTGAGCGCCTCGGGCGCCAGCCAGTATAGCGGCGGCTCGGGTGACATCCTCTATGCCAACGCCGTTGGCGACTCCGTCGTGTATCTCGTGCCGAATGTGGCCGCGGGCACGTACACGGTTTCGGTCGGCATGAAGCAATGGACCAATCGGGCTACGATCCAGCTCTCCGGTTCCCGCGCCGATCAAAATACCTACACGAATATCGGCAGCTCGATCGACGAGTACAATGCGAACGGCAGCGGCATCTGGACGGAAGTTACCGTGGGCACGTGGGTCCCTGGAACGACCAATGACAAACTATTCAAATTCGCCGTGACGGGTAAGAACGCGAACAGCGCCGGTTATGACACATCGATCGATTACATTCGCTTGACTGCGGCGGGTTCGCCGCCGACGGGATCAAAAGAAACCGCGCCGAAAGGAAAGGCTGAAAAGAGCCCGGCGAAACAGAAAAGCATTTCGCCAAAAGAAATATTGCCTTCCGGCAAGTAAGCGGTTGTTTGTCTTGCTATGACCGCGATCCCCTCACGCATCCCCTTCAATATCTTTATGGCCTTGTTCTCCCGAAAAAATGTGCGCAGGTCTTGCGCACACGAGGGGAAAGGCAGTTCGGATGCGGAGACGGGAGTTCGCGAAATTTGCGGGGAGCGCCTGTCCACAGGGCAGGCGCTCCTTCGCCAGCCTGCATTTTCGCCAAGAAGGTCTGTATTTGCCCTGGCGCTGCTGGCGTGTGGCGTGGGCGCAGCCCATGGCGCGGAGCAGTTTTCCACACTGATTGTTCAGGATGCCGCTCCCGTCTCGCAGGGGGTGACGCCATTTGGGCTGACGGAGTTTCGCAGTGTGCACGGCGTCCTGAACGTCAAGATGACGGCGGCAGATGACTTCGGGGAGGTGCAAGGCGGCATCATGCCGGCCAATCCACAGCTTGGGCCGACCTACGGCGCCGGGCAGCTTCTTTATCCGCGATTGGGCTACACTTGCGACGACGGCACGACTCACACTGAGACGAACTTTGCCGGGCCGCTCTTGCGGGTCTTTCCGGGAGATCGCATCCACATCGAGTTCACGAATAACCTGTTTACCCAGCGGACGAATCTGCATTTCCACGGGTTGCCGGTCTCGCCGCATGCGGACAATAAGAAGGGAGCCTTTGCGGATTTCGTCAATCTTCCGTACGTCCTCCCCACGGCCCCGGGCGACACGCGGGTCTATGATTTCGTGGTTCCAGCCAGCACTCTGCCGGGGCCCTACTGGTACCACGCTCATGCGCACGGAGTTGCGGAGATGCAGGTGGCTTGCGGCCTCTCCGGCGCGCTTTATGTCGAGGGGGCTGTGCCGGCGTACGTCAAATCTTTGACCGATCGCTCGGGACCGCTCTTGAAGCCGGCGAAAAGCTCGGCTGCGGCGGCTGCAAAGCAGCTGCTCGCGGATGTCGAGACGACGCTCTCGCAGTTGCCGCACCATCTCCTGGTCTTGAAGGATTTCTGGACACCGGGTCTGGGGCCGATCAATGGGCCGCTGGAGCAGTCGGTGAATGGCAAGGTCACCTACACGAATCTCACAGTGAACCTGCAGCAGGGCACGCCGTATCAGATCAATTATGGTCCGGTGGACCAAATCTGGGAGATCACGAACCAAAGCCCGAATCTCAACTACGCGCTCCAGTTCACCGGGGTTTCCGGAGACAACATTGGCTTTTATGTCCTCGGTCGGGACGGCATGCCGCCGGCGGCAGGGATGACTTATCAATTCGTGGACCACGCCTTGATGGTTCCACCGGCGGGGCGGGCGACAGTGGTGGTTCCGACCAGCCAGCTTGGCCAGGCGACCGTGAATATCATCGCCCAGCCGGTCGACACCGCAGGCGGGGACGTCTATTTCGAAGTGGGTGAGGACATCACGCAGAATCCAAATCCGTGGAATCTGATCACGCTGACGCCCGCGCCAGGCAGCGTGCCGGCGGGTGTGAAGCAGTGGCAGCAATTGGCGCCGGCCATCAATCAGACGCTGAGCGCGACCTCCGACGCCGAAAAACCGGCCAAGAACCTGACGCTGAAGCATCCGATCGATGCGGTCTACGATATGTTCGAGCCGGTCGGCGCCGAGCCGGCTCCGCCGCGGTTGCCTGCGGAGCCGACGCAATTTTCGTTCTATCGGTTGGCGGATAAACACGGCTCCTACTGGAAGCAGCCGGCGGATACGTACGACAATTTCGAGCCGCCGATCGTGCATTTGACACCGGGAAAACCACAGCGCTGGATCATCCAGAACGATTCTCCGGAATGGCATGCCTTCCACTTGCATCAGGTGCATTTCCGGGTGGAAAGGTTTTCCCTCCTCGATCCGCGCAATGCCGCCAATCCGGAACTCAGTGTGGAGCCGCCGCAGGACAATCTGGGGAATCCGTTTTATTCGGTGAATCAGCCGCCGCCCGCCGGCAGTGGCAAGACCCCTGGCGAGCCTTACTATTCGGGCCCGGTGGATACGGTGAGCATTCCGAATAATATGCAGGTCTTTTTGACCGTTCCCATGAACGAGGGGCCGCAGATCGCCGGTGAATTTGTCATGCATTGCCACATCCTCGAACACGAGGACGGCGGCATGATGGCGAATGTCACCGCCGGCGACTTCACGCCGGAATTTGCCGACGCGAGCAAAAGCCCGCAGCACTTGCCGCCGCTCGAAGTCGCGGTCGTCAAGTTCACCGATTCGGATGTGCTCGAAGATGCGGCTGGCAAAGACTGCGGACCGGAAGTCTTCAAAAACAACGAATTCTCGCTCGTCACCTTCGGCTATACGACCTGCGACGGCTCCTGTCCGCGCACCATGGAGAAATGCACGTCGGCGCTGGCGAAATTGACGCCCGAAATCAAAGCGCGCATTTTGCCCTGCTTTGTGAGCCTGGATCTGGAGCGGGACACTCCGGCGAAATTGAAAGATTACGCAGGCGAACATGAGTTGACCGGCGACTGGAAGTTGCTTCTGGATACCAATCTCGCCGCCACGCATGCCTTTGGCGCGCAGCGCCGTGTTACCCGGAAGGCCGACGGGAGCATTTCAATCCGCCATTCGACCACGATTTATCTCATCGACCGGACCATGCACATTCGTGCCGCCTTCGACGACGATGACACGGTGAAGACCATGACTGAGCGGATCGAAAAGGAGCTGCATGCGCCGGATGCAGCGCCAACCGCCCCAGCTGGAGCGGTTGGCTGAAAGGTCGCGTTGGAAGCGCAATTGCCAACCTTCGCTGGCGTTAACCGCGCGCTGTCGTAAGTTCCGACCGGTTCCCCGAACTTTCTCCCATTGCCTCTGTTAACCGCCCACGACTATGAACGTCCCTGTGACCAGCACATCTTTAACTAGCCGCGGATTTCGACCACTTGGTTCCGAGAAATTATTTGCAAATCTGAATTCTGCATTCCGCAGGATCGCTGCAGGTTTGCGGTTTGCGGCGGTCCTGATTGGCGGCGCCGCCGGATTGATCCAACATGCGGAGGCCGCCGGCACGTGGGTGAAGCTCAAGAACTCTCCTCCCGGAGGGCTCGATAATCCGCTGCTGTTGACGGACGGAACGGTGATGTGCGGAAATGGCGGAAACAAGTGGTATAAGCTCACTCCTGACAGCTCAGGGAGTTACCAAAACGGCACGTGGACGACGCTGGCCTCGACCACCTACACGCGGCTGTTTTTCTCCTCGGAAGTGTTGTATACGGGAAACGTCTACGTGGCGGGCGGCGAATACGGTACGGGCAGCCCATGGGCCGAGCTCTACAACAGCCAGACCGATTCGTGGTCGGTGATCGGACAGACGCCCGGTAAGAACAACCTCAGCGATGCGATCTCGTCGATCCTGCCGAACGGGAATTTGTTCCAGGGGTCCACCGGATCGGGTTGTTGGATTTACAACGTCGCGACCAATACGATCTCCAATGCGGCGTCGGCGAAAGTAGGCCAGGATGAGGCCGCCTGGGTGCGCCTCCCGAACGATAACATCCTGACGATCGATGAATTCGTGTCGACCGTGGAACACTATGTGCCGGCCAACAATGCCTGGTACTCGGATGCCAATACACCGGTGGCCCTCTACGGCTACGGCGGGGAGCTGGGGCCCGGATTCGTGCTGCCCAATGGCAAGGCCTTCTACATTGGCGCGAGCTCCCATACGGCGGTCTATACGCCTGGCGCCACTCTGATTGCGGCGGGCACCTGGGTGCAAACGGCAGATATTCCTAATAACCTCGGCGCGGTCGATGCGCCGGCGTGCATGATGAACAATGGCAAGATCCTCTGCGCTTTAGGGGTGAATAGCGGCTTTGGTTCGGCGACCAATTTTTACGAATACGATTATACCACTGACACCTTTACTTTTGTCACCGCTCCGGGCGGCGGCAACACTTACGGATCGGCGGAGTTTGCCACGACGATGTTGCAATTGCCGGATGGCGGCGTCTTCTTCATTGGCGGCCAGGGAAGCACGAATTGTTACATTTACCATCCGGATGGCTCGCCGTTGGCGCAGGGGCAGCCGACCATATCCAGCGTGATCAAAAATGCCGATAACTCTTATACCCTGACTGGTGTGGGTCTCGCGGGCATTTCAGCCGGCGCAGCCTATGGCGACGACTGGCAGATGAATACGAACTACCCGATCGTGAAAGTGACGGACAGCGCCGGGAAAGTGTCGTTTGGGCGGACTTACAACTGGAGCAGCAGCACGATTCAGAATCCAAATCCGGTTACGACGCAGTTCACCTTGCCGACGGCTTTTCCAAGCGGGAACTACACGCTCACGGTGATCGTGAACGGCAATCCTTCTGTGGGCATGGCCTTCAATACGGCGGGAACGGTGACGGCGGAAGTGACCGGAACAGAAATTACTTCGGTGACTTCGAGCAGCATTTCGCTCCAGTGGGATGATCTCGGCCAGAACCAAACCGGCTATCAGATTCAACGCTCCACCGACGGGACGAATTTCTCGACGATCTTTACCACGACCGCCACTGCGACCACTTATACCGACAGCACGGTGAGTGCGTTTACGCCATACTATTACCGGGTGGCGGGTGTGAACGCAGTGGGAACTGGGCCCTACTCGAACGTGGACTTCTGTTCGACTTTGCCGACCACGGCGTTGCCGTCTCCGTGGCTTTCGGAAGATGTCGGCGCGGTGGGGGGCAGTGGAGCGTCTTCGCTGACCTCCGGAGTCTATACGTTGCGCGGGTCGGGAACGTCCTTTTCTGGCTCGGCCGACCAGGGGCAGTTTGCCTACCAGCCCATCGCAGGCGACGGCTCGATCACCGCGCGGGTCTCGGTGAGTCAGACTACCGGGGTCATGGGGGTGGCCATTCGCAACTCGGCCGGAACGGCGCCGTCGGGCGTGGCTATGCTCTTTACGGCGTCCACCCATCTGCCGCAGATGGTTTACCGCGTGGACACCGAGGATACGGCCACAACGTCGTCAGCGACGGGCAGTTTCACCAGCCCGATCTGGCTTCGGCTCGTGCGCACCGGGGACATGATTAGCGGATACTACTCCACCAACGGGACGACGTGGACGCTGCAGAGCACCATCTACGCGGCGCTCGAGCCGACGGCGGTCGCCGGCCTCGTGGTGAGCAATGGCAACAATGCGCTCATGGGCTCGGCCACCTTTGATAACGTGACCATCCAGGGGACGGTTGCGCCTGTGGCTCCGCCTCTCGTCCATTACAAATTGGACGAGACGACAGGTACGGTGGCAACGGATACGCGGAGCGGCTTTGACGGCGCCTACACGGGCGGGGTGACTCTGGGGCAGGCGGGCGCCATCCCTGCGACGATCAATTCGGTGAAGCTCAATGGGACGACGGGATACGTTGCGTGCCCTCCGCTGAATTTGAACAGTAATCTTGTGACGATGACGGGGTGGTTCAATAGCACCGCCAACCAGGTGCAGCGCACCGGCCTGATCTTCTGCCGCGCGGGCACAACGTTGGCCGGCTTGCGGGTCGGAGCCAATACGAACGACAATCTCTTGGGCTATCTCTGGGGGAATAACAATTTCTCGAATTCGACGCTGCTGCTGCCGAATGGCACGTGGACTTTCGTGGCGCTCGTCATTCGTCCCACCCAAGCGATCGTTTACATGATGCCGAAGGGCGGATCGATGCAGTCGGCTTCGTTTTCGACGACGAATCCGCCGCAGGCCTTCGATGCGGAACTCGAGCTCGGTCAGGATCTGAACGGCGGTCCCGGGCGAATTTTCAACGGATCCATGGATGACGTGCAGATCTACGATCGCGCCCTGAGCGCGACGGAAATCCAGAATCTGGCGGCGAATCTACCGACAACGAGTCTTACGAGCCCGACCTTGACGAATGTCAATATCCCGTCCAATGCCGGGCTCGTGCTCACCGGGACCGCCGGCAATGCCTCCAGCCTCCAGTGGGAGGAGATGAGTGGTCCCGGCACGGTGACATTTACAAATGGCACAGCGGCAAATACGGCCGCGCAATTCAGCGCGGCGGGGACCTATGTCATAGCGCTGACGGCGACGAGCAGCGCGGGAATGAACAGCGTGTTTCCGCTGACCGTGAATTCGGGCGCCGTGCCTTATCCATTGGTGGGCGCAGATGTCGGAGCGCCCGGCGGCACCGGCTCCACGACGTATAACAATAACGGTAGCTACACGGTCCTGGGCAGTGGCGCCAATATCGGCGGCACGACTGATGCATTCCAGTATGCATCCATGCCGCTGGGCAATGCCACCATCGTCCAGACGCGCATCATTTCTCAGCAGAGCTCGGGCACCACGGCCAAGGCGGGCGTCATGATTCGTGACAACATCACGGATGTTGGGGCGATGTATGCCGAAATGCACCTCACGGATTCCAGCGGCATGACGTTTTCCTGGCGCAATGCGACGGGCGCGGCGTCCGCGAACGCCCACGTAAATAACATCGTGCCGCCGGTGTGGGTGCGCGTCACCACCACTGGAACGACGTTCTCCGGTTACTACAGCACAGATGGAAATACCTGGATCCAGGTGGGCGCGACCCAAACCTTTACGATGGGGGCAAGTCCGGTGGCCGGGCTCGAAGAATGTTCGGGCGCCAAAAGTGTGTTCACGACCGGCAACTACGATCATTTCTCTTTGAGCCCAGTGCCGGCGACCATCAATGTCGGGCCTTTGCCGCTGGCGGGCAGCGCCATTAACTCGTTCTCGCGCAACGCAAATTTGGCGGGAAGCGTGAGCGATGACGGACGGCCCTTGCCGGCCAGCCTCACGACGACCTGGAGCCAGGTGAGCGGGCCGGGCACGATCACCTTCAGCAATGCAGCTTCCCCCACTTCCAAGGCGACGGCTTCGGCGAATGGCACGTACACTTTGCGCCTCAGCGCCACGGACGGCCAGGTGACCACCTGCAACGATGTTAATGCGACATTTTCCGCGCCGTGGCTGACCTGGCTCGCGGCAAACTTTAATTCTACGCAACTCGCCAATTCCGCCATCAGCGGGCCCAATGCAACGCCGGCAAACGACGGCATCCCGAATTTGCTCAAGTACGCCTACGGCATTCCTCCGCTGACCAGCGCCGCCGGCCAGGCCGGACCTTTTAGCGCCACGTCGGGATCGAATTTGCAGATCACTTATCTCCGCAGCCAGACCGCGACGGATCTCGTCCGGCAATTGCAACAGTCGACGGATCTGCAGACCTGGACGGTTCCCAGTTATACTGAATCGGTTCTTTCCACTTCGGGAACGGTCCAGACTATCCAGGATACCGTGCCCTTCGGAGTGAATCCCCAGTTGTTCCTGCGTTTGTTCATCTCCTTGCCGTAAGCTTCAGGTGCGAATGGTGTGCCGGTGGCTCCTGCCACCGGCGCAGCAGCGGTACGGGCATGTGCAGATCTGAATGCTCGCGCTGTCAGTTCTGCCGATACTTCAAGACCGCCTGGGTGCGGGAATGCACGTGGAGCTTGTCGTAGATCTTCTTCAGATGAAAGCGGACGGTATCGATGCTGATGCCGAGGTCTGCGGCGATTTCCTTGTACAGACAGCCTTTGGCCAGCAGATCGAGAATGCCGCGCTCCCGATCGCTGAGGCCCGTCAGGCCTGAAGACGACGGCGGCGGCCGGTGAAAGAAATTCACCACCTGCCGCGCGATTTGCGGCGACATGGGCGCGCCGCCCGACTTGACCTGCTGGATAGCCGTGACGATCTGCGGCGAGGGCGTGCGCTTCAGCAGGTAGCCGCAGGCGCCGGCTTTCAGCGCATCGAAAATGAGGCCGGTGTCCTCGTACATGGTGAGGATAAGCGGGAGCAGGTCCGGGCAGAGCGCCTTGAGCCGCGCGACGCACTCGATTCCGTTCATCCCGGGCAAATTTACGTCGACGAGGACGACTTCCGGGGGGCTGAGCGGGAGTTCGCGAACGGCCTCTTCACCCGTGGTATAGATGGCCCCGCAGTGAACGCCGCTGCCGCTCAGGCGCAGGTATTCCTCCAGCGCCTGGGCAAAGGGTTCGTTATCTTCGACGAGAGCAGTATGGATGGTGGGCACGGAAGAAAAAAGCGGGTTTAGATTGGGTTGGGCAAAGGAATGCGCATTTCCACCTCGACACCGCCCGCAGCGCGATTGCGAACGGCGCACTCCCCGCCGGCCGAAGCCAGCCGGGCCTGCATGTTAGGAATACCGTTGCGGCGGCCGGGCGGGGGATCGTTGGGCAGGCCGGAGCCGTTGTCGGCCAGCAGGACGGTGAGTTGATTGGGAGAGCGGCGGAGCGTCAATGTGACTTCTGTCGCGCTGGAGTGTTTAGCTACATTTTGCAAGGCTTCCTTGAAAGCCATGGCCAGCTCGTGGCGGACTTGGGCGCGGATTTCCAGCGGCGGCCAATCCAGCGGCGCGTCGACGCGATAGGCGATTTCCAGCGGCTCGAGATAGTTTGATGCGCAGACGCCGAGGTAGGCCACCAGGGCGGGCAGGGTGTCGTTGTGCGGCGCCACCGCCCAGACGACTTCGTCGAGCGCGGCCACGGCCAGGCGTGCAATGTCGGAGATGCGCTGGAAGCGCGCCTGGGCTTCCGCGGGCAGCACGGTTTGGTGCAGCGCGAGGTCCTGCATGACGGCCAGTTGTGACAGGCGCGCGCCGACTTCGTCGTGCATGTCCCGGGCGATGCGGGTGCGTTCATTGGCCAGCGCAGAGCTGTACTCGAGGGCGGCGATTTTCGCGGCGTGCCGCCGCCGCGTCACTTCGCGCACGGAAAAGGCGGCGATGGCGGCCAGACTGCCGGCCACGGACCAGAGAAAGAGCGGTGTGCGCCAGAAGGGCGCGGGAGCAAATAGCGCGAGCGAGACCGTCGAGGCGTCCCACTCGCCGTCGCTGTGACCGGCATGCGCCTCGAGCACGTATTTTCCCGGACGCAGCCGGGCGACTTCGCCCGTGAGATTGCGCGTGATCTGCCAGTCATCGTGGTAGCCCCGCAGCCGCCAGCGGACCGGCAGCCCGTCGATGGCGCCGTCGCCCGTGATGACCATGGAAAAGGATAATGTCTCGGCGCCAGCCGGCAGAGAAAGCTGGCTGCCCAGCGAGACCGGCCGGCCATCGGCTCGGATGGCGGTGAATTTCGGAGTGAGCTTCCCATAGGCTTCGACCTCGGCCAGTTGGGGTGAGAGCGCGACGCCGCTTTCAGTCGAGATGCGCAGGTAGCGGCCGTGACAGGCTCCGCGGCCATTCGCGGCATGGATGATGTCGACTTCGCCCGCTGCTGGGTAGGAGCCGTCGGCCCGGTCGCGCGCCTGCCAGGTCGGCGCGCCTCCAGAGGCGGGCGCTTCATCGAAGAAGTCCAGCGCCAGCTTCGACATGCGATCCAGGCAGAGCCCGTCGCTGCGGCCTCGAAGGCCGAAGTGGTCGATTTGTCTGACGCTCCCGAGATCGATTTCGAAATAGAACGACCGCCCGACATCTGCGCGCGCCGGGTGGGCGTAGCTGCCCGGAAGGCCATCGGTGAGGACGGAGGGAGAAATGTCGGCCCAGAGACGATCCGAGGCCTTTACGGTGCAGCCGAGCGCCAGATTCGTCGTGGTGGATTCGATTGAGTCGACGCGAAATTGCGTGAGGCAGAAGTCGCCGTTGCCGCTGCGGCCCAGTTGCCATTGCCGGTTCGCCAGATCCCAGTAGGGAAAGACATCGAGCCGAAAGGCAGTGATGGCTTGATGCGGCGAATTCACCCGAAACTCGAATACGGCGTCGCCGATCATCGAATCGGGCGGGTCCGAGTGGATCATCCCGTCATCGGTCTGGTGAAGGTTCGGTCCGATCGAAGCCATCCGATCGACCGTAAGCCGATGCCATTCGCTGCCGAGGGCGGGATCGCGATCGGTGGAATAGCTGAGCACCATGTTGTCGCAATAGCGCCCGACTTCTCCCGAGAGAAAACAGAACGTGAGATTGAAGGCCAGCGCCTGCACGGGCGCGGCGGTGTGGAAGATAATGGCCTGAGGTCCGCTGACGTGCGGGGCCGCCGACCAGCCGGTTTTTGCGGCGTCGCGTCCATTGATCACCTGCTGCAAAGCGGCATCGGAACCATTTTGGTAGGTGGCCTCGACGGATCGCAAAGGCACCCGCGCCGCCTGGACGGGCAGGCCGGCAAGCCGCAGCAGCGCTGCGATCAGGATAAGGCGTCGGATGATTCGGGGGGGCATGGCGTCGAGCACATCTCCGCCACGATCGCTGACAATCGTTCATGGAGGGTGGACGCGAGGAACATTGCCGAAGGCGCCGGAGTTGGAAACCTACATATTTGGGTGATTAGCGGATGGTGTTTTGCCAGACGCTAGTCCTCGCAGCGGTCTGTCCAGGCCGACTTCAAGCGGTAGACTTTCAGGGAACGGATCTCGACGGGGCCTTCTTCTGCTCTGACGGAGAGGCCGCTCTCGCTGGCAAGAGTGAAGGAGCGTGTGGCGGAGATTTCTCCTTCATTGACAAAGGTTTCGATCGATGTGCGATCGACGAGGAGTTCGATTTTTTTGATTTCCTCGGCAACCGAGCCGGTATTGCCGGTTTCTACCTTCGTCTTTGTGAAGCGCACCTGCAGGCCGCGAATAAAGAAGACTAGCCTCGAGCCCTCTGGGATCTGCACCTCGGCCTCGATATGGAAGGCGCGTCCCGAGGGCGCGAGGGGCAGCAATTCTTGAGCGCGCAAGGTGCGATTGTTCCAAACGTCTTCGCCTGCGTGCAGGGTGGCGATTTCCCGAATGGGGCGGCGGAACAAACGCAAGCCGGTGGACATCGTGCGGAGGGTCAATTCGCAGGGGAATGTGACCTGCTGATTGAACGGCATCTCCGGGAAGGTTGACCCGCGCATCCAGGCGGCCTGGATCCTTCGACCGTCGCCGGTCTCGGTGTTTCCCCACGTTTGCGTCGCGTAGAAGTTTGGGCCGAGATCGCAAGAAAGACGCGGGGTTTCCTCCTTGAATTCGCTTCCGTCGAAGCTGCCGATGGAATATTTCCCGCTGCCTTGAATCAGCACCCATTTCTTCACTTCGAGATTGCCGTCAACCGGTAACTCGAAGAAATCGGGGCACTCAAAGCTGTTGTCTATGGACTTCTGCTCGTTTTTCCAGTCGAGCAGATTTGCCGAGGTATAGATGTGATACCGGCGATCACCGTATAGCATCATCACCCAACGCTGGTCGGGGGCATGCCAAAAGACTTTGGGATCGCGCTCCGGACTTTTCATTACGGGGTTCTTGTCGTAAAATTTCCAGGTGCGGCCGTGGTCGAGGCTATAGGAAAGGCACTGGCTGCGGTTGTCGTTCCGCGACCAGAAGGCGACCATGGGGGGCGCGGCTGGGTCGGGGGATAATCCGGAGGTGTTGTGATAGTCGATGACACAGGTTCCCGACTGCACGCCGCTGTCGAGGTTCTCTTCCCAGAAGGCCGGCTCAAGTTCGGTCCAGTGAACCAAGTCGCGGCTGACGGCGTGGATCCAGCACTTGTTCCATCTTTGCGCGAAGAGATGGTACTCGCCGTCGTAGTAGATCAAGCCGTTGAGATCATTTAGCCATCCCTCCTGCCGTTCGCGGGGGTTGAGCCGGTCCATAGTCCATTGCCGAGCGGTAAAGTGGAATTGGGGACGCAGAGATTCCTGATAGAGAGGCCCTGTAAAGGTGGGCAGGTATTCCGGTCGATCGGTCTGGATGACGTCCGCGACATTGAGGTGGCCCCAGTCTCCGCTCGCTTCGTCGACAATCTGCACTTCGGCCTTCCGGCCGCGGAGGCCTTTCACGTCCCAACTCTGCGGAATCAAATGATCGTTGCGCCAACCCGTGGCGCTGCGCGCGATTTTGCCCTCCACGAGCAGATTCAGGCAGGTGTGACGCTCGTAGTTGCCGCCACTGATGCGAAACGCGATGTAGTCGCGGGCGATGACGAATTCCGGCGAATTCAGGCGTCCCTGGGGCGCATCGCTGCCGCCATCGATCTTACTGGTTGCAACGGGTGAAGTCCCGGCATTGTCGATGTTGAGCTTGGCCGCCGCGTCCGCGGCAAGAGGACCTTTCGCAAAGGCCGCGCCCGCGACCTTCCAGTCGCCCCAGTCGGGTTGATCGAAATGCGAGATGGGCAGATCTTGCGCTTGGCCGATCGGCGCGAGGCAGATGACAAAGAGTGCGAGGCAGGCCGCGTGGCGGGAGGATTTTACGCGAAGGTAGGGAGGAAGGGCGGGCATAACTAGTCGGGTCAAGCGATGGTTAGCTGGTCTGTCGGGATCTGAAGGACAAGTTCAGTTCCGGTCGCGATTCCGGGAAGAAAAGGAAGCAGGAGTTCCAATACATCGGGCTGCTGGAAATGCTCGGGCTTTGTTTCCGGGTGCGGGTAATAGATCTTGCCTGCAACGTCCGGGCCGCCATGGGCGACGCGAACGTCGAGAAAGGAAAAATCTTCGGCCGGTTCAGTGGGATGCCATCGCACCTGGCGAAAGGTGAGCGGCGCTTGCAAGACCCGATAATTTCGGGGCGCGATGCTAACATTGATTGTGCCGCGATGATAGACATCCAGATCGAGCCCGAGCGCGCGGAAAAAGGGCGCCTGCATCCGCAGGGTCCCGCCGGGAAAGCGCGGATCGTTTTTTCGGCCGGAAGCGACCTGATGCCCAGGGACCACTCGGGCGGTGACTTGTTGCCAGGCATTCATGGATTACGGAGTCTGGATTTTCCGATTCATCTCTTCCAAGGCTATGCGCTTGGTTTCCGGAAAGAAAAGGCCGACGACAAAGAGTTGCAGGACCATCATCGCCGCGAAAAAGGCAAAGGGCCGTCCGGCGCCGGGTTGCCCCACGTCCCGCGCCAGGAGCGGGAAGGCCCAGGAAATCAGCATGGCCATGAACCAGTGGGTGAAGCTGCCCAGCGTCTGTCCCTTGCTTCTCACCGAGGTGGGAAAGATCTCGCTGATAAAGACCCAGATGACGGCTCCCTGGCCGAAGGCATGGCAGACGACGAAGCCGCCAAAGAGCCAGACCAGCCAGTTCGTGTGCTGGCCGGCGCTAAAGATCCAGGCGACAAGCGCGAGGCTGATCCCACAGCCTGCGGTTCCCCAGAGCAGCAGCGGCTTGCGGCCGGCGCGGTCGATGAGTGCCATGCCAAAAAGCGTGGCGAGAAAATTAGCCGCTCCCAGGATGACCGATTGCAGCGCGCCGGAATCCTTGCTGAAACCGGCCATGCGAAAAATAGGGTCGGCGTAGTACCAGAGGGCATTGATGCCGCCGAGTTGATTAAACATGGCCACGGCGATGGCGAGAAAAACCGGACGGGCCGAGGCCTTCGCAAACAGCGGGGCGGATTCTCCGACGCGCTCTTGCCTCACGGCATCTCGGATGGAAGTCACCTGTTCCTCGACCTGGCGAACGCCGATGCGGCGCAAAACGTCGGCCGCTTCCTGGTCTCGGCCCCTCATCACCAGCCAGCGCGGGCTTCGCGGAATGAAGAAGAGCGTAGCCAGAAAAGCCAGCGCAGGAATCGCTTGGACGCCGAGTTTCCAGCGCCATTCGGCGGCGCCGAGACCCAGCGACCCGATGAGATAGTTTGAAAAATAGGCGATGAGTACGCCGAGTACGATGTTTACTTGAAAACAAGCTACCAGCCGCCCCCTCCATGAGGCCGGTGCAATTTCGGCGAGATACATCGGCCCGAGTACGGACGTGGCGCCGACGGCGATTCCTCCCAGGAGTCGCGAGATCAGCATGACCGGCAAATTCTGCGCGAAGGCGCAGCCGATGGCGCATAACAAATAAAAACCCGCTGCGACCTTGAGACAGTCGCGACGGCCGAAGAGATCGCCGGGCCTGGCCGAGGCCAGCGAACCGATGGCCGCGCCGATGAGCGCGGAGGCCGTCATGAAGCCCTGCTCATTGGCGCTCAGGTGAAAGAGCGCTTTCAACTGGTCCTGACAGCCGGAGATGACTGCGGTATCGAAGCCAAAGAGCAGGCCGCCGAGCGCGCCCACGAAGGTGGCGGTGAGCAACGCGGCATTGATGGGGACTGCGCCGGGGTCTTGTGACGCACGATCAACCGGCGACGGGAGGGGGGCGTTCATGGGAAAAGCGAACGCCGGGCGACCGCGCTTGGCAATTACAGAGTGGACAGCTTGCTAAAAAGCAGTCATGGCAGCATAGAAGTTGTCCAGACAGATGCCGCTCATGAATGCCCAGCCGAAACATCGCGCAATTGCCAGCCAACTGGCGACGGAGATTCTTGCTGGCAAATACCGGAAAAGCGGTCGGCTCCCGAGTGAAATGCAACTCGTGCGGCGCTTTGGAGTTTCGCGTCCGACCGTCGGACAGGCTTTGCGGAGCTTGCAGGAGAGGGGATTGATCGAGCGGCGCGCCGGCTCCGGCACATATATTTCCTCCGGGACCGAAAGCGCGGCTCGGCCGGGAGCAGCAGCGCTGGCGCAGATCGGGATCATCATTCCCTGCCTGCGCCATACGGAAATCTTCGAGTCGATCCTCGGTGAGATTGCGGGTCTGGCGCGCGGTCACGATTACGACTTCTGGTCGGGCATCAGTGCATCGCCGACGGGTGAAGCGCAGATGAGCGTGGCGGACGCGGAAAGGCTCTGCGAGCGATTCATTGCGGGCGGCGTGCGCGGCGTCTTCTTTGTGCCCTTTGAGCACCAGGCCGATCGGGAGATCGCGAATCGACACATCGCCGAGCGACTGAGCAAAGCTGGGATCCCCGTGGTTCTGATCGATCGCGATTTCGGCGCCTTTCCCCATCGCAGCGCATACGATCTGGTTGGCGTGGATAACTTTGCCGGCGGCTATCATCTGGCCGAGCATTTGATCAAGCTGGGTGTGCGAAGGTTTGCCTACGTGGTGCGGCCGCTCACGGCTTCCACGGTGGATGCCCGCATCGCCGGGGTGCGTAGCGCTTTGCTCACGCACGGCCTGGAGGCGCCACGCTCCTTTGTGTATGCTGGCGATCCCACGGATTTGAAATTCGTCCGCAGCTTTGCCCGAGCGCGCTCCTTCGAAGCCGTCTTTTGCGCCAGCGATCATCTTGCCGCGCAGCTCCTGCAATCACTGAACAAACTTGGAGTTCGCGTGCCGGATGACCTGCGCCTGGTGGGCTTTGACAACGTGCCGTTTGCCAGTCTGCTCACCGTGCCGCTAACGACGATGGATCAACCGTGCCGGGATATCGCGCTGACGGCGTTCAATGCCTTGCAGGAGCGCCTCGCGAACCCGACTTTGCCCGCGCGGACCTTGATGGTGTCGCCACGCATCGTGATTCGCGAGAGTTGTGGCGCGTTTGCGCATCCCACAGCCGGGTCGGGCCTTGCGAATGCGACCTGATTGTTTTGGGATGGCCGCGGTCATTCTTCCCATAACTCTCCATCTTCCCATGCTTCCCATCGCCCGCTTTCCGGCGAGCCGGAGCCTCTTTTTCGCAAATCCCGCCATCACTTTTGCTTCACAACGTTGATAGATTCTTCTGCGTTTTCGAGCGTTTCAGGTCCACTCCGAACTGGACACGCGGCGCGTTGGACGCTTCGATTGCCATTTTATGAATTCGCTTTGGGATCGTTTTCAGGAATATCATCTCCGCAGTGGGGAGCCGCTCGGCTTCAGCCTCGATGTCAGCCGCATGAAATTCGACGGGCCGTTCTTGACCCGCCTCGAACCCCTGGCGCAGCACGCCTTCGATCAGATGCGCGCGCTGGAAGGCGGCGCGATCGCGAATCCCGATGAAAAGCGCATGGTCGGCCACTACTGGCTGCGGGCCGCGCAACTCGCGCCCACGCCGGAACTCCGCGCCGAAATCGAGAATACGCTGGCCGCCATCAAGGCCTTTGCGGCGAAGGTCCGAACCGAAGGCAAGTTTACGCACGCGCTGGTGGTCGGCATCGGCGGGTCCGCGCTCGGTCCGCAATTCGTGGCCGACGCCCTCGGCGCCACGAAGGATCCCATCCAGATGCACTATTTGGACAATACCGACCCGGATGGCATCGACCGCGTCATGGACCGGCTCGAACCGCATCTGGCCTCGACGTTGGTGGTGGTGATTTCGAAATCCGGCGGCACCAAGGAAACGCGGAATGGCATGGTGGAAGCCAGGCGGCGGTACGAGCAGGCGGGACTGAGTTTTGGTGAGCACGCCGTCGCGGTCACCGGGGTGGATAGCGAACTGGACAAGGTCGCGGTGGAAGGCGGCTGGCTGCAGCGCTTCCCGATGTGGGACTGGGTGGGCGGCCGCACCTCGATCATGAGCGCTGTCGGCCTCGTGCCCATGGCCTTGCAAGGGTTGAACGTCGACGAATTTCTCTCCGGCGCGGCGGCTATGGACGTGTGGACGCGGACCACTGAAACCCGCAAGAACGCAGCCATGCTCATCGCCCTCATGTGGCACTATGCGGGCAATGGTCGCGGGCAGAAGGACATGGTGGTCCTGCCTTACAAGGATCGCCTGGTGCTCTTCTCCAAATACTTGCAGCAGCTGGTCATGGAATCGTTGGGCAAAGAACTCGATCTCTCCGGCGCCCGGGTGAACCAAGGCATCGCCGTGTACGGCAACAAGGGCTCGACCGATCAACACGCCTATGTGCAGCAATTGCGCGACGGCGTTTACAATTTCTTCGTCACCTTCATCGAAGTGCGAAAAGATCGCGCCGGCGAAGTCTTCGACGTCGAGCCGGGCGTGACCAGTGGAGATTACCTCCAGGGATTCCTGCGCGGCACGCGTTCCGCCCTGTATGACGGCGGCCGCGAATCGATCACCGTGAGCATCCCGGAAGTGAATGCCTATGTCGTCGGCGCGTTGATCGCGCTCTACGAGCGGGCCGTCGGCTTCTACGGCGCGCTGGTCAATATCAATGCCTACCACCAGCCGGGCGTCGAGGCGGGCAAGAAGGCCGCGACTGCTGTCCTCAAGCTCCAGGGCCGTGTGCGCCAGGCGCTGACCTCGGCCGCAGGCGCCGCAAAAACCGCCGGCGAAATCGCCGCCGGGCTGAACGAAGACGCCGAAGCCATTTATCACGTGCTGCGGCACCTGGCCGCGAACGATCCCGCGATCCGCGAAACGTTGAAGTCGGGCCCAGGTGAGGACACATTTCTCATGTCATGATCAAATCTGATCCGGAGTCCCCGATCGTGGACAACTTGCAGGTGCCCTTCAAACGAGTGGGGGATTTTATCCGGCAGGTGACGCACGATGTACGCAATAGCCTGAACGCCCTGGACTTGCAGACCGCGTATGTCCAGGAGATCGCGCTGGATGCCGAGGTTCGCGAGGAACTGAAGCGCATGCGGTCGCAGATCCAGCACGCGGCCCGGGCCATGCATGCGCTATCGGCGAATTTCCGCACGACTCCGCCGGCCCAGATCGCCTACGCGGCCGGGATTTTCGTCGAAGATCTACGCGACCGGTTGGCCCGGCAGTTCCCCGAAAAAATGGGTCCCGTGGAGTGGGCGGTCCAGGTCGGAGAGGAGAGCGTGAATGTCGATATCGAGTTGATCTTTGCGGTGTTCACTGAAGTCTTTGAGAACACCTTCCAGTTCGCCGAGGCCGGTGGAAATATCGCCGTCGCAGTATTTGTGCGCGACGGGCATTTCGTCCTCGAGGTGCGGGAAACGAAAAAGGCGGTGCCGGCCGATCCGGCTACCTGGGGTGTTGAGCCGTTCGTTTCCACGCGGCGCGGAAATTATGGGTTGGGGTTGTATCGGGCGCGATCGATCCTGGAAGCCCACTGCGGCACGTTGCAGTTTTCGCATGATCCGGCGGATGCCCTCTTGATCTCGCGGGTGACGCTTCCGTTGGCTTCCTGAGATCCATGAGTAATTCCCAGCCCCGGCGAATCGTCGTCATCGACGATGAGCGGCCTATTTTGATGACGCTGGAGGCGCTCTTCAAAAGGCACGGGTATGAGCCGCATTGCGCGAATACCGCCTCGGCAGGGACGGCGCTCGTCCGCAAGACGAGTCCTGATGTGGTGCTGCTGGATCTCGGGCTGCCCGATGCCGACGGCCTGGATGTGCTCAAGGAGCTGAAGGCCCAGCTGCCAGATCTCAAGATCATCATCCTCACGGCCCACGACTCGCTGTCGAATGCCATCGATTCGATCAAGCTCGGAGCCTTCCATTTCATCGCGAAGCCCTATGCGCCGGAGGAACTCATGGCGCTGGTCAGCCTGGCCATCGAGCAGAGCACGCTGGCCCGCGAGGCGCAAAGCCTGCGCGCGGAGAAGCAGCAGCTTTCCAAACGCCTCGAATCCGCCGAACGCCAGCTCGCCCCGGTTATCAAGAGCCGCGGCATGCAGGAGGTGCAGGAGCTGATTCTTCGCGTCGCCCCGACGGACGCCAATATCCTCCTTCTCGGCGAAAGCGGCGTGGGCAAAGAAGTCATGGCCAATCAGATCCACCGTCTCTCGAAGCGGGCCGGCGGACCGATGGTGAAACTCAATTGCGCGGCCTTTCCGGCGAACATGATCGAGGCCGAGCTCTTCGGCTACATGAAGGGGGCCTTTACTGGCGCAGTCGCCGATTTCCCCGGCATGATCGCGGAATCCGCCAGCGGCACGCTTTTCCTCGACGAGGTTGCGGAGATGCCGCCGGAACTGCAGACCCGCTTCCTGCGCGTGCTGCAGGAGCGCGAGTTTCGTCCGCTGGGCAGCACCAAGACGCTCAAGGCGGATTTCCGGCTGGTGGCGGCGACGAATCGCGCCGTGGAGGAAGCCGTGCAAAGCGGCAGCCTGCGGCAGGACCTCTACTATCGCTTGAATACTTTCCGGCTCAATCTGCCGCCGCTGCGTGAGCGGAAGGAAGACATTCCGGCGCTCATCACGACCTTCGTAAAGCGCTTTGCCGAGCAGCTCGGGCGGGCCGAGCCGAGCATTTCGCCGGAAGCCATGCAACTGCTGCTCTCGTATTCCTGGCCGGGAAATATCCGCGAGCTGCAAAATGCGATGGAATATAGCGTCATTTTGGCGGAGAAAGACTGCATCACCGAAAAGCAGCTTCCGAAAGACATCCTCCTGCCACCAGTATTGCAGGGAGTCACTTCGAATGGCGGCAGCTTCGGCGCTCCCACCCTAAATCTTGACGACAAAGAGCGTGAGACCATTCTCAAAGCATTGGCCCAGGCGCATGGTAATAAGAAGAAGGCAGCCGAGATTCTCGGGATCCACCGTCCGACCCTTTACTCCAAACTCAAACGCTACGAGATCAAGCTGTAAATGAGGGCTAAGAGTGAGACCAATTCGGGGAAGCCGGCGAAGTCGGCCAAGCCCGCCTCTGCAAGTCCCGCACGACGCTCCAAGTCCGATCCGACCCCCATGTTGCGTCACCGCGAAAAAGTCCTGGCTCACGCCGAACAGCAACTCCTTTCCAAGGGACGCGCCAATCCCTCCGAATTTCTTGCCCTGTACAAGAAATTCATGAAGATCGAAAATCACCGGCTGCGGTTGAAACACTACAGCGGGGGCGGGGGGCGGGAGATCTGCGCGCAGCGGGCCAATCTCATCGACATCGTGCTCCGGCATCTGCTCGATGCCGCGTTCCTTTCCTTGGGTGACAAACCGCGTCCCAAGCTCGCACTCGTAGCCATCGGCGGCTACGGCCGCGGCGAACTCAATCCTTTCAGTGATATCGACGTGATGTTTCTGCATCCCGATAGCCCGAAGCAGATTGACGGTAAGCTGAGTGAGATCATCGAGCAGATCCTCTACATGCTCTGGGATGTGGGCTTCAAGGTGGGTCACTCCACGCGGTCGATCGCCGAGGCGGCAAAGCAGGCGAATGCGGATCTGCTTTCGAAGACGTCGCTCCTCGAGTCTCGGCTGGTGGCGGGCGACGCCGATCTTTTCAAGGAATTCAAGGCTGAGTTTGTGAAGCGCAGCGTGGACGGGCAGGAGGACGAGTACATTCGCGGCCGCATCATCAACCAGGCGGAGCGCCACGAGAAATTTGGCAGCAAAGTCTACATGCAGGAGCCGAATATCAAAAACGGCTGCGGCGGTCTACGGGACTATCAGAACCTGCTCTGGATCTCCTTTTTCAAGGAGCGCATCCTTTCGACAGCGCAACTCGTGGAGAAAAAGCTGCTCAATGAAAGTGAGCGTCGCCAGTTGGACCGGGCTTACGATTTTCTGCTCCGGGTACGCACGGAGCTGCATTACATGAATAAGCGGGCGGCGGATGTCATCATCATGAGTCAGCAGCTGCAAATCGCAGATAAGCTGAATTATCCGCAAAAGAATATCCTGCGGCGGAGCGAGGCTTTCATGCGTGATTACTATAATCACGCGCGGAACATCTATAACATCACCGAGCTGCTTTCGGAGCGTCTGTGTCTGCCCTCGGCTTCGCCCAAGGCGCCGGCGCCGAAGCTTTTCGGCCTCATCCGGCGCAAGGCCCGCACGGTCGAGCATTTCGACGGTTTTTGCGAGGTCGACGGCCGCATGTTGCAGGACGACAACAGCATCTTTACCCAGGATCCGCAGCGGCTCATGCGGCTCTTTCAGCACATGCAACAGCGCAAGCTGAAGCTCGCGCCGGAGCTGCGCCAGCTCATTCGCCGGCGTATCCACCTCGCGGATCGCACCTTTCAATATGCAAAGGGGGCTCGCGAAACTTTCCTGGCCATCCTCTCCCGCAAGGGCGAAGTCGGCGCTGTCCTGCGCGCCATGCACGAGGTCGATTTTCTCGGGCGTTACATTCCGGAATTCGGGCACCTCACGTGTCTGGTCCAGCACGAGTTCTTCCATCGCTACACGGCGGACGAACACACTTTGGTGGCCATTGAGAAGCTCGATTCACTCATCGATACGGCGGAGCCAAAGCTGCAGGAGTACAAGACGCTGTTCCAGCGGCTCGAAGATCCGGCCGTGCTCTATCTCGCGCTCTTGCTCCACGACACTGGCAAGGCGTCTAATGCGCGGCATCACGCCGAAGCGAGCGCGCTCTTCGCCCAAAAAGTCGCGGCCCGTCTGCAGCTTTCGCCGGAACGGCGCAAGGCGCTCATTTTCCTCGTCGATCATCACATCACTCTCTCCAGCATCGCGCAGTCGCGGAATCTGGATGATCTGGCGACGATCGCGGAGTTCGCCGGCCTGGTGAAAACCCAGAGTAATCTCAATGCGCTCATGCTGCTCACGCTGGCCGACGGGCAGGCTACGGGAGACCAGAATTGGTCGGACTGGAAAGAGACGCTCGTCTGGCAATTGCACCGGCACACGTCACTCTATCTCCAGGACGGCGAGGCCTTTTATCGGCGCCGGCAGGTGGAGCGCGAATCGTTGCACGAAGCGGTGATTGAGAAGATCCGGCAGGAATTGCATGACGACGTGGACGCGCATTTCGAGATGATGCCGGACCGCTATTTCCAGACCCACACGGTGCAGGAAATCTGCGATCACGTCCGCTTCTTCCACGGCTTCCTCAAGGCGCACGTGAAAGGCGATTCGCTGGCTCCAGCCGTGAAATGGGTGGCGCAGCCGAATCAAGGGCACAGCGAGTTCTGGTTCTGCGGCTGGGACCGCAAGGAACTGCTCGCGCGCATCGCCGGCTCACTCTCTGTTGGACAACTGAACATTCTGGGCGCCGATGCCTTCACGCGGGCGGATAACTTGGTGTTCGACATTTTCCGCGTCTGCAACACCGCCTTTGAAGCGGTGACCGACGAGAAAGATATGTCGCGGGTCGAGACGGTGCTGAAGAAATCTCTGAGCACCGAGCAATTCGACTTCACGCCGCTGCTGGAAAGCGCGATGAAAAAGCGCGGCTACCATCTGTCGCAGGAAATCGATTTCCCGACCCGCATCTCGGTCGATAACGACGCGCACTCGACCTATACGCTGGTCGATATCGTGACCCCGGACCGGTTGGGTCTGCTCTACAATTTGCTCCGGGCTTTTGGTGAAACCAGCATCCAGATCGCGCTCTCGCGGATCACGACGGAAAAGGGCGCGGCCATCGATAGCTTTTACGTGACGGATGCGGATGGGAAGAAGGTCAATGGCGCTGATCAGCTTGCGGCTTTACAGCAGGCGTTGTGGCGAGCTTCGCAGTTGCATGCGCCGGCGTATTGAGGGGGGGAAGACTCAGTCTGAATTGTAGACTTCATCAGTGCATTTTAGCAGGAGTTCTGCGATGTTTCTGCCCTTGGTTATTAACTCGTGAAACTCACGCTGCACAAGTCATACACTGTCGCTGAGGCCATTGACGCGGTTGGGAGTGACGACGTTCCCGAGTGGTTCTGCGATGCCGATTTTGCCGTCGTAGGGAAAGTGATACTCTGTTTTGCCACCCTTGGCGAAGCCGAGACGGAACCGCAACTCAGATCGCCCTCGCGAGTCGTGTGGCGGCCTCGCCGGCTCGACTACGATCTGCTGGGCAGATTTCCTTGGTTCCCACTGAAAGTGCGAGAGGTTTACGATCGCAGCCAAACACCGGTGGAGAAGGTTCGCGAGCATCATGTATTTCTATGTCGGCCAGCAGAGCAACAATTCTTCTACGCGGGCGGCGCACACTTGGGCGGCTGGGGCGGTCCGGAAAAGCTGACGGACAAGGGAGACCGCCACGCGGATTTTAGGCTGGAGGAGAGGTTGCCATTTGATGAATGGGTGAAGTTCGGCGGATACGCAGGCTGGGAGTTCGAAATCGGGCACTTGCCTCAGCGAGTGGAGAACGGGGATATCCGACGTTTCAGGGCGCTATTGGAAGAATTGCCGCGCGAACCATACGGGCATCTTTGCATGACGCGACATAAAGAAGACTCGCTCGCCGCATTTACGAATCGCGAACGCATGTGGCTTATGTATTTGCGCTTTCCAGCTGACCCAGGAGTTTACGTTCAAGACAACGGCGCTGGAGGCAAAAATTCGTCGATGGAAACGTTTCGCTGCTCTTGTGGTATCAGCATGGAAATGCCAATCAGTCGGACGGTGTCATGGGAGGTGGGCGTCCAAGTATTGGAAAAGTTCTTCAATGCCGGGGAGTTGCCGCGTTGCGTCGCTTGGTCATCAGATTGCTGCTAAATAACTACAAGAAAGCTGTTTTAGCGGTATTTCACTCGAGACCAAAGTGCCGGCGCATCTCCGCGTTACTTAGGCCTTCGCCCCGGTCGAATTCCGTCTCCGCTTCGGTCAGTGCTTCGCGAATCTCCATGATCTCTGCAGTTGAGAATCGCACCGAATGCAGCCGTGCGGCTAGGAACAAAAATAACTGTTCCTTTTCCTGTTCGGGTAGCGCGTCGGCGGCCTCTTCGATTTCGGCAAGCGTGCTCACAACCGCAGTGTGCCACGACGACCGGAACGCCGCAAGCCCGCGGCGATTGGCGTTCCTCGCATCAGGCGAAGCCAAACTTCGCCAGACGATGAGCGCCTGGAGCAACGGTGATGACCAATTTCAGGGCGCGGCTTTTGCATCCTGAAGGGATGCTAGCGATTAGCCGGTCGGTCGAACGAGCTTGGCGAGTGAGACCACCGGTTGCTATCGAACGCAGCATGCACCCCGAAGGGCGTGCCAGCGAAAATGGGTAAGTTAACAGGGGCAAGGTGTCTCTGGGGCTCTGCGCCCCCGCGCCTCTTCGGGATATCGCCTCATTCTTGTGACGAACCCACGTTTTAAAATGCTAGATTTCCAGCGATGGGCCCGTTCTGGTCAACACGTCGCCTGCATCAATTAGAGCGGGGGTGGCGTCTTTGGTGCGGTGGGGAGGTTCTGAGTCTGTCCCGCCAGGGCAGGCGCGGGCAGTCGCACCAGCAGCCAGGTTTGCGTGCGGTGGGCGCCGAAATGGACCGCGAGCGGTGAAACATCCTGCGTGAGATTGGCCAGGCTGGTCTCGAAGATGGTTTCGGTGTTGCTGCCGATTCGCCACGCGACGCGTTGACTTTTCTTGTCGACTTTGCCGGCGATGAGACGCTGGTCGGCGCTCAGGGTACTGTTGTAAGCGCCACTGATGAGGCCTTCGCGGTTCACCGAGATTTGGAAGAACAGGATTGGTTCGCCTTTCTCCTCCTGCGCCAGGGCGTAGACGCCGAGGGGGAGCCATTCCTCGACAGGCTGGGTCGACGTGGGTGGCAGCGGCGGGGGCGGTTGCCCGGTATTCGCCGCGAGGTCGATCATTGGCTGAGTATATTCCGCACCGGGAACTGGCTGATCATCGACGTAAACCGTGTCGCCCTCGTAATTCACGTTCATGCCATAATCGATGTAGACGGGATTCGGAGAGATCGCGTCGACGAATGTGCACGCCGTGCCCCAGAAGCAGGGCGACCACCACCACCACGGATTTGCCGGCAACTGAATGGCCCAACTATTGCCCCATCGGCGTTGCCCCCACCATCGATCGTCGAAGACGTCATCGTACGCGTCGCGGGTCTGGTCCCAAACTTCCTCGGCGCGATCTCCACGATAATTCCAGAGGTCCTGGCGACGCTTGTACCAGTTTCCACGGTTTGGATTGCGCCAGTTCTGGCCATCGCTGCGGGCGCTTTCCAAATCGTTCCAACGCTGGCTGCGATTTGCCTGGAAGTTGTCGAGCGCCGGGCGGCGAAGGTCGGCGCGCTGATTCCACGCAAAGTGACGGTCGTCCACCCGTTGTTGCCACTGCGCGCTGCGGTTTGCCGAGCGCGCGCCCCAATTTTGCCGCTGCTCGGGAGAGATACCGCGTTGTGCGCCGCCAGGGGCGCCGCGCAAGTTCGGTTGGCCGGCGGGAAGTTGTGCCGGACGGTTGGCGACGCGACTGCCCTGCGCGTTTCCGGCCGCCCCGCCGGCAACACCAAGAAAATTGCCGGTTTCGCGAGCGGTCGGTCGGGTGTCTGAACCTTGCGAAGGGCGCGACCTTTCCGGCAGGCCCACACCCGAAACCTGGGATTCCGACGGCCGCGAGAAATCTCGTGAGCCGCCGGCGCCCGAAAAACTACCGCCGCCGCCCGAGGGGCGCGAAACGCTGCCGCCTCCACCACGCCCTCCGCCTCCACCGCGTCCGCCGCCTCCACCACCACCGAACCCACGGGCGAATGCCGGGGAGCTATCACAGACAAAGGCGAACGCTACCGCCGCGACAAGCATCGGCAGGGCAAAATGCGAGGGCATGGTGAGGCCTAAGGTCTTCATGCAATGTGAGGCGTTGAACGACGGCGTAACCGTGCGCCCATTTGCGCCAAAGAGTCCATAGGACTAAGGTCCGATGACCTTAATCTCGTCAGTGTTTATCTCTTATGCCTCGTATTCGAAAGCTTGCCTGTGATATCTGCAATATTCCGCAAAATCTGCGCCTTTTCTGAGCCGGTGAAAAGGTAGAGCTTGTCAAACGAGTCAGCGTTCAGCTTTTTTACCTCGGCGCAGATGGCTGACGCGTCTCCTTTAAGCATGTTTTTTAAATTGATTTCTCGTTCGCGGTCATAAGCCGGGGTCGAAAGGATTAAGATGGCGAGGTGAGTGCGTTCTTTGCAGCTTAACGTTGTGTATTCCTTCTGGAAATATGCATCCAACGTCATCGTTGAAGGGGCGTCTCTTTTTCCGAGTGCTCGATCAATCCAGTATGTGTGGCCGTAACCGATGCCGAGGCCGTAGGCGAGGAAGGGCGATTTTTGAATGAAGACAAGATTCGGGTCTATGTATGTATTTAACAGCGATGCCCGCGGAATTGCCTGAACGGTTGGTAGCTTAAGGTTTGTAGCGACAAGGCTATCGACGTTTTCGGCCAAATCGTGAGAGTAAATCCCAACGAACTGACAGAGATGGGTTAAATCTCTTCCAGTGACACGATGTAATCGGCGTCCTATCATGTCGCGATCAGAATATGTCATGCCGGTCATCTCCGTCCACCAATCCCCTCCGTGCCCTGAGGGACTAGCGCAATACATTAATGCGTATGAAACTCGAGCATCTGCGTCCAGCTTTGCATAACGCTGGGCATCGTATCGCCAGACATCCTGCCCCTGTCGTTGCCTGCGGGGGGATTTCAGGACGTTGGACGCGTCAATTGCAATGTCAGAGCCAAAAAGTTCGGCCGCATTTGCCTCGCCATGGGAGAAGAAGCACGCTGCGCTTGCGCGGACCGATACGCACCTTGCAAAGACTAAAAGCGCGAAACGCCAGTTGCGTAGCGGATTCATTTTATCACGGGGAATTTTTATTTTATACGCTGATCGTCTCCTTTTTCCCACCATACCGCGGCTTCGTTTTCAGAACATAGACATCGAGGCAGGCAACAAAGCGCGAAGCGACCTCACGAACATTCGCTTTCACGCTCCAAGCTGAGGACACGTGTTCGGAGCGAAATCCAACCGCTTCGATTCCGTAAGCGTCGGCCAGGAAAAGAGCACGCGCCAAATGAAAATCGTCGGTGACCACAATGGCGCGGCGCTGGCCGAAGACGGTGGCGGCGCGGGCCATGGAGTCGAGCGTCCGGAAGCCCGCATAATCCAGCGTGATTGCCGACGCCGGAACGCCCCGGGAGATTAGGGCGGCGCGCATCGCCGTGGGCTCGTCGTAATTCCGCCGCGAGTTGTCGCCGGTCAGAAGGAAGTGCCGGGCTTTGCCGGCCGTATAGAGGAGCGCGGCGGCGTCCATCCGATGCTCGAAAAAGGGGTTTTTAGCGCCGTGGCGGACCACCGGCGCCGTTCCCAGGACGATGGCGACGTCCGTTTGCGGCACGACCGCGACATTTTCGGCAATTCGGCTTCTTGCGCAGTGCAGGACCCAAAGATTGGCCGCCGCGACGCTGCCTGCGAGGATGGCGCCGAGAGTGAGACCGAGTCGGATGGTTCGACGTGATGGCAACGAAAAGCGCATGGCGTATCTTAATGCGTAGGTTAACCGGAGCAAGATGTCCCTGCGTTTCTGGGTATCTGTACCTCCGCGGGACCCGAATCGAGAGTTTTCGGAGGGGGGGGCCCACTCCCAAGATTGGCCAATGTCTCTGAAGGAGGCCTTTGCATCCTGACGGGATCCCTTCAGAATGCAGGAGCACGCGATGGCAAGGCCATCGGTCCTGGAGTGTGACCAATTTCGCCGGATCTGAGCAACGCAGGCGCTCCATGTTACCCTGAATCTGCTTTCTCTCTTCAACAAGCAATGCAATTCTCCACCTGTGATCAACGAAAAAGGAACCATCGCCAAAGCGCCCGAAACAGCGCCAAGGACGTGTTTCTCTGAGCAGGATTCGGAAGGTTCAAATGTTGCCCGTCGGCGCCAGCCGGCCAGCAATAGCAAACCTTTTGCCGTCTCGTTCAATTCGAGACCCAGCTCTTTGCGGCAGTTCGGGAACTGTCGTCGTCTTCGTTGCGCAACCGGAAACGGCTGTGGCAACGAAGTCATCAAAGACCTGGGAGATTTTGCCCTACGTTTGGTCACAGGGAACTCGTTTCGCTTTCTTCCCGCAGCGGGCTCGCCCAGGTGCGATACCGGCCTTCAACAAGCCGGCCTCTGGGACCGACCGTGTGCTAAGGAGAGTTGTTTGACCCAAGATTCCCCGCGTCGAGATGTCGTGTCGAGACAAGGGTATGTTGTCCATATCGCCAAAACGAAGATGGCCAACAAGCTCCCGGGAAATCCGCCGTCGGCAGTTGTGACCAGCCGTGTCCTCGGGCCGGCGCATAGCCGTAGAGAACCTTGCAGTGAGATCAGTCTGTGACGATGCAAATTCCAAAGGGAGCTACGCTCCTCCAGGGAGAGGCGGTTTTCAACCGCCTGGCACTGGACGTGTCTAATCCCACGCCCAGCCCTGCAACCGGCGCTCCGTCGCCGGATAAGCCGCAACGTTACGGCAGCCTGTCAAGCTATGAGGGTATTGGTTTCCTCATCATTTTGCGGCGACCAGCGCAAAGAATGTTGCGCGGGACCGGGCGGCAACGCCCGCACCCGCATGAAAATGCCTCGCGCCTCCGCTGAAAAGTGATGAATGAAAACCAACCCGTGAGAAGTCCGAGCGTAGAGTAAGTGGATCGATGCCGTCTGGCTCCAAGCCAGACCCGATCGATCTATCAACCCAAACGTCGGGACTGCTCTTCAAGAGAAGCGATCTCGAGACGCCGCACCTAGTTCTCCCCAAGGCGTGTTGATAAAAGCAATTTTGCCAACACGCCCAAGAACACCACACGTTCGCGGCGATCTTTGGCTCCCCTTGCTGTTTGCGTGGGGTGTGTCGGTTAGCTCGTTTTGCGGAGATTTAACATCTCCGTAAGCGAGTTTCCCAACACGCCTCTGGCGATCAGGTGGGTGAGAGCTGGCATCCACACATACATACACTTCTGCCCGACCCCATGGGCCCTGGTTTATCCAGGTTGTTCTTTGACATTTTAAAAAAGACGGACGATTCGCGTGAATCGCCGCCATCCGGCTGCGATTCGCCCCGACACTCCGCCTGCGGCCTGCCCGCGACCGAACGCCAAGACCTCGAGTGGTTCCTTGCGGAACTGCTAGCGTCCTGAGCCGCTCGCCCCTTAAGAGGAGCGAGCACTGGAGTCTGGCCAATTTCGCCAGATTTGAGTAAGGACGGCGCCCCTGGAGGCGCGCGCCTTTGGTGCGCTGGCCTTGCCATCGCGGGGCGCCGGCTCCGCCGCGCCTCCGGCGCCGCGCGAGGTTACGAACCTCGTCTAGTTTACCGCGCCTCGTTTTACTCCACCTTGGGTTTAAACGCGCTCGGATCGTACGCCAACATCGGGATCGGCGCTGCGGCCGCGGAGGTGGGCGGCGGCGGTGGAGTGGGGTTGCTCATCTCCTTGACTACCTTTTCCAGCGGAACAAGGAAATCCGGAGTGATGGGCACGTTCAGATCATCTTCGTAGTGCGCCAGGGTGACCAAACGGCTGAGGGTGTCGAAATTCTCGAAGAGCTGCCGGGCAGGGGCATCGCTGAGCTCGGCGCCGGCTTCGGCCATTTGCCGCGCGCGGCGCACGCGGTCGGCGGGGCAGGGATGGGTGTCGAGCAACTTGGTCTTGGCCAGCCCCAGCTCATTGTCGACTTTCGTGCGTTTCTGCTCGGGAATGCGTTGCACCCGGTATTCGAGCAACACCGGTAGGTTATCCGGGAGCTGAAGTTGCCGCCGCCAAAGCCGCGCCATGTCTTTTTGGATTTCCTGGAAGACGCTGCCGAGCCTGGCCAGCTTGTACATCGTCGATTCAAAGGCTGCGCTTCCGGCGAGCCGAATTTCGGAGCGATCGGCGTCGTATTCCATTTGCCGCATGAGCAGCGCGCTCACGGAGTGGCCAATCATCATCAGCAACCAAAGCAACATTCGCGAAATGCCGACGCCGAGCCGGGCGCAGCCAATCATGATGGCGACCCAGGTGTCGGTTCCGGCCGAAATCGTGAGGGTTTCGTCCCAGCCATCGCGGCCATAGACGACGCGTGCGAACCAGAAATTGACCTTTCGAATCAAATAGCTGAACCGCATCCCAGCGCCCTGGCGGAAATGGCCGAATTCGTGCGCGATGACGCCGGCCAATTCCCGTTGGGTAAGGCCAGCGATGAGCGGCATGCCCAAAGTGAGGATGAGCCGGTTGCCGAAAAACCCGCCCAACCCCGGGTCGAACTTGGCCGAGGCATTGACGTCGCAGTTTAGCTCGATGCGACGCGGCGTGGGCGCGCCCACGGCTTCGCAGACCTGCCGCACCAGGGCGTATACCTGCGGTTCGACCGCGGGATCGAGCGCCAGTGGCTGCATCCGCTTTGCCTGGCGCGCGAAGAAGGGCTTGATCATGAAAAAGGCCACGGTCCCGCCGACGAGCAGCGGCGTGAACGAAAACAGCACTTTCACGACGAGCACGCCCCGATTCATCGCAATCGGCCAGGCCCAGATCGCCAGGAATTCGTGCGTGGCGAACCAATAAACACCGTAGGTCGTCAGCGCGGTGATTCCGGCGTAAATGCACGGCAGAACGAGCATGAGAACGGTGACGAGCAACAGTCCGAGGAGATAGACGGGCGAGGTGCGGTGGGGCGAAGCCATGCGAGGGTGGTGGTGGAGCGGCAATGAAGGCAAATTGAGGGGATTGTCCATGGGCATATCTACACTTTTCCGCTTGCCGGAGCGCCGCGCGGGCGCTAAGGAACGCAGACTTCGTGTTCACCCGCCTCTCCAGACTCCTTGTGTTTCTTGCTGCCGTGCAATTGCTCGGCGGGCAGTGGATGGCGTTGCAGTCAGTAGCGTGGATCGGGATGGTGGCCAATTACGCCCGCGATGAAAAACTGGTCGTAGCCATCGAAAAGACCTTCGACGGGCAACATCCCTGCCGCCTTTGCGAAGCGGTGAAGAGTGGGCGGGCCGAGGAACAGAAGAATCAAGTGGTCAAGATCATGGTGAAGATCGATGCGGTGCTCGCGGTAAATGTCCGCATGCCGGAGCCGCAGGTCTTTGATCTCGATTACAGTGGCTGCGCCCCTATGCTGGTGGCGCGAAGTGAGGCGCCGGCGATTCCGCCGCCCAGAACGGCTTAGCAGACCCAGGCTCCGGCTTTCTGTCCGGATGTGTCGAGCCGTTTGGCGCATGCGCATGCTTTGTGTGAAGCCTGTTTTACGCGCGAACACCGACATAATACGCGGCCGATTGCAGCGTATTGATCCTTGGGTTTGTTTCTCCAATCAGCCGCAAAAGCATCTGCTTTCGCCGTAGGCGCGCTTCCCGATCGAAGCCGCACGGCGTGGCCTCGGCCGCCTGTGGCGCCCTGACTCATCGCCATGCACTCAATGCCCTCATTTGTTACCCATGTTTTTCTCCGCTCTTCAATCCTCTGCTGTTTCCGTTTCTCCCGTTTCCAATAAACAAACTCATGTGGCTGTCGCCGCCCGGCGCGCTGAAGCTTGCGTTACGCCGCCGCTGAATGAGCTATTTCGCTTCGCGCTTGCGCTTGGCGCGGTCGCGACGATTTACGCCCCGACAAAATCCTCGGCTCACGGTTTCGAAGGGGATCGTTTCTTTCCGCCTACCATCCAAACGGACGATCCCTTCGCCACGGACGAACTCTCGTTTCCCACGATCTCGATCTTCAACAATCCGGCGGGCGAAGATGGCCCCAAGACTCGCGAAATCGGGATCAGTTTCGAATTCAGCAAGGAGATCTTTCCGAAATTTGCCCTCGGGATTTCCGGTGGATACACCATCCTTAATCCAAAGGGGGCATCTTCTGTTCACGGGTTCGATAATCTAGCCCTTAGCGCAAAATATCAGCTCCTGGAGAGCCCGGCCCACGAGTTCATCTTATCCGTAGGGATGGAGTGGGAGATTGGAGGTTCGGGGCGGCAGAGCCTCACGGAAAACTACAGCACGCTCACGCCCACGATTTATTTCGGCAAAGGCTTCGGCGATCTGCCGGAGAGCCTGAGAATGCTCCGGCCGCTCGCGCTCACCGGCACGGTGGGGCAGGGGTTCCCGGTGCGCTCGCTCGATTCCAACGTTCTGGAATGGGGACTCTCGTTGCAGTATAACATTCCATACCTTCAGCAGCATGTGAAAGACACCGGGCTGCCGCATCCTTTCCGCGATATGATTCCGCTGGTGGAGTTGTCGATGGAGACTCCGGAAAACCGCGATGGCGGGAGCTCCACGGGCACGATCAATCCCGGCGTGCTGTGGGAAGGGAAGAGCTGCCAGATCGGCGTGGAAGCAACCATTCCCATAAATCGACAGACGGGCCCGAATATCGGCATGATCTTCAGCGTGCAGATCTACATCGACGATTTGTTTCCGAAATTGTTCGGTCATCCGCTGTTCGGAGGCTCGACGGGAGCCCCCGCATCGGCGCCTTCCTACGCCAAATGAAGGCGCTGCTGCTTGCGGTCTTCGCCTATGTGCTGTGCGCCTCCTTCGCGGAGGCGCACGCCTTTATCGATCATGCAGAGCCAAAGGTCGGGTCCAAAGTCCAGACGTCGCCGCCCGAGGTCAAAGTCTGGTTCACGCAGAAGCTGGTCATTGCCTTCAGCGACCTCAAGGTGCTCGACGCTGCGGGCAACGAGGTGGACAAGCACGACAAGAGACTCGACAAGACCGATGCCACTCTGGTGATCATTTCCGTCCCGGCGCTGAAACCGGGAAAGTATAAAGTTGTCTGGCGCGCCGTTTCCGTGGATACCCACGTGACCACCGGTGATTTCGCCTTTGAAGTCTCGCCCTGACGAGCTTTGGCGCGGCCGCCGGCTACCGAAGCTTCCCTTGCCTTGACGATTCTTCTCCCGCTGGCGCGCGCCGTTCATTTTGGTTCGTGTCTGATTCTCGAAGCGGTTTTCGCCGTGCTCTTTTTCACCGCGATTCCGGCGTGGAGACAAGCGGCTGCAGAAGGGACGTTTGCGCGGAAACATTTTTGCGGAAGGCTGCGGCTCTGGCTGGCGGTGTGTGTGTGCTCCGGGGTGGTGTCGGGCTTGGTCTGGTTCTGGCTATCCGTCGCGGCGATGAGCGGAGGCAGCTTGAAGGAAGCGCTTCAGCCCAGCCTCCTCTGGATGGTGCTCAGCCAAACCCAACCGGGAATGGTGTGGCTGGGGCGCACAGGTCTTTTCGCGGTTTTGGCGATCGTGTTGATGGCGGCGCGCGCGCCGGCGGGGTGGGCGGCGATATCCTGGCCTTCGCTGGCCGGCGCGATGTTATCCGTCCTGCTCACCGGATCGCTTGCCTGGCTGGGGCATGCGGGCGCGACCGAGGGGCCGCAGGCGTGGGGCCAACTTTGTGGCGATGTATTGCATTTGGTGGCCGCGGGCATCTGGCCGGCGGGTCTGGCGCCCTTTGCCTTATTCTTGCGTTGTATGTTGAGGACGAGGCCATTGGAGCTCGCGGGTCTGCCCGCGGCCTGTGTTGCCACCAGAAGATTTTCTGCACTGAGTTTCTACACGGTGGGCGCGCTGACTTTGAGCGGAGCGGTGAATGGATGGTATCTCGTGGGCTCGTTCCATGCGCTGGTGGAGACAGCTTACGGTCGGTTGCTCCTCCTCAAGTTGGGTTTCTTCGGCGTCATGATCGCCGTGGCTGCAGCGAATCTCCTGCTGCTGAAGCCCAAAGTCATGCCGGCAAGCGCCCCATTTTCTGACGATCGCCAGTTGGCTGCGCTGGCCAGGATCGAGCGCAATGTCCTCATCGAAATCGTCGTTGGCACGCTGGTCCTCCTCGTGGTGGGTTGGTTGGGAGTAACGGCGCCGGCTATTCATACCTAAGGTGAGCTGGCGAAGGCTGTTTTCGTATTGTGCACCTTTTGCGTTTCCTGCGTTCCCAACTTCTCTGTGGCTTTGCTTGCTCTGCGGCGCTCATTGCCTGCGTACGCGCTGCCGAGGAACATCCCACGCCATGGATCGCCGCGAGTCCCACGGGAAAGCTGGTTTATAGGAACCTGCCTGCCGGTGATCGGATCATGGATTTTTCTTTCGCGGGATACATGGGTGGTGGAGTGCCCATTCCCAAACTGCCGGCGGTCCAGACTGTTGGCCCATCCGGCGGTGACGACACCCAGGCCATTCAGGCCGCGCTCGACGCAATTTCAGACATGGAGCCGAAGAGCGGATTCCGCGGCGCCGTGTTGCTCCAACCGGGCGAGTTTCATTGCTCAGCCGCGCTCACCATTCGCGTGAGCGGTGTGGTCTTGCGGGGCAGCGGACCCGAGAAATCCGGCACGACCCTCGCAATGTCGGGCGCGCCGCATGTTGCGATCGAGATTTTGGGAAACGCGTCATGGAAGGACGCTGGCGCTCCAATCACGATTACAGATGCCTATGTCCCAGCGGGAACGGCGACCTTCCACGTGGCAGATGCCGCGGGCCTAGCCGTGGGCGATCACCTGCGGATCCGCCGTCCCGTCACTGCCGAATGGGTGGCCTTCATGGGGATGGACAAACTCGTGCGCTCCGGGAAAGACGAGCATTGGATCTCGGGAGCGACCGAAATGGATCGGGTGATCCAGGCAATCAAAGGCAACGAAATCACGGTCGATATCGCGCTGTCCGATTCATTGGACGCAAAATATCTTCAACCGACAGGAGCGACCGTATCCAAAGGGGAATGGCAAGGCGCCGTCAGCCACGTCGGAGTAGAAGATCTCTGCCTCGTAGCGCCAGCCCAGGCGGTTGAAATCACGGCGCCGCACTACAGCGGACTGCATCTTGCAGGCGTCAACGACGCCTGGGTGCGACACGTCGATATCGAAAACATGGTCGGTAGTGTGGGGGTCGGCGCCACGGCGCGCCGGGTCACGGTGGAAAGTGTGCGCCTGCGGCACGATGTCCCGACAAAAGGCGCAGCCAAGCCGGCCGATTTGTCCGTGGATGGCGGGCAAGTTCTGATCGATCGGTGTACGGGCAGTGGCGATAACATTTTCTATTTCGCTACTGGCGCGCGAGTGATCGGCCCCAATGTCCTGCTGCATTGCCGTTTCATGGGCAATGGACACATCCAGCCGCATCAGCGCTGGGCCACGGGATTGCTCGTCGACGGATGCGAGGTGCCGGAGAGCGGCATCGAACTCATGAATCGCGGGGAAATGGGCTCCGGCCACGGATGGACCATGGGCTGGGGTGTGGTCTGGAATTGCGTGGCCAAGTCTTTGACCATTCAGGCGCCGCCGGGATCGATGAATTGGGCCATCGGTTGTGTCGGGGCGCGGGAAACGGCGGCGATGCCATTTGAAAAAAGTCCCGCTATGCCGGAAGGAATTTACGAGTCCCATGGACATGCGGTGAAGCCAGACAGTCTCTACTTGGCGCAATTGCGCGAGAGGCTGGGTCCGCAAGCGGTCGCAGATATAGGCTATTGATTTGAACCCTCAGGTTTGAAAATAGCGCTCGCGTCTCGCTCGCGCGGTCTTCGCCGAAAGTAGAAGATCGAGTGTTTTTGCATTGCCGCAACGGGGAACGGTGTGTTTGCTCTCGCAGAGTTGCCCCCATTGCGGGCTGCCGTTTTTCACCTCACCGACTTTCTACACATGCGGAAAACTATCCTTCTCTCCCTTCTTGCCGTGGTGGGATTCGCCGGATGCGACCAGCACCAGGCGCAAATGCTGGCGCTGCGCGACGAATTCCAAAAGCAGTCCCAGGCCAAGGATAAACAGATCGAAGATCTGACGCGTGAGAACAGCGAGCTGATCAGCAAGATCGATCAGGACAAGCTGGCGGCCGTCGTGGCCGACGCGGTCGGCAAGCGGGTCGAGGAGAAGAATGCCGCGGCGCTGGCCGATCTGCGGTCGCGCTTGGATGCGATCACCCAGGCGTTGCGTTCCGGCGCAGCCGCGCCGTCTTCGCCAGGGCCAGGGCCGGGGCCGGGCGCGCCAAATACTCCGTTCGCTCCTCAGCCGGGACCGGGGCCGGGCGCTCCGACGCCGCGGGCTCCGCGGAATGATAATCCGCCGCCGAAGATGCAGAACCCGAGCGGCGAAGACCGCAAGCACATAAAGATGGACTTCGGCAACTAAGGCTTCATCCCGACCCGAATATCGCATGATCACGACCGGCCGTATCACGACCGACTTGGGCTGCCCCGTCGCGGGCGCCATTTAAAGGATGGAAGGTTCTCTTTCGGTATTCTTCAAGAAGCAGGGCACGCACATTCCCGCGATGGAACTGCCTCGAGCGGCCGCCCGCGGCGCGACGCGCACAGCCGCGGAAGCCGTCTTCGTCGTCGGATCCTCGCCAAATTGCAGCCTTTGCCTGGAGGGCGCGGAGCTGGAGCCCGAGCACTTCTCTTTCACCTGGGACAGCGCGCAGTCGACCTGGGTGCTGCAAAATCTGGCCGCCGCCCCGCTGGAAATCGAGCGGATGCGCCTGGTGAATGGCCGCTCGCTGCCGCTGCTCGTCTGGGAGACAAATTTCATGGTGAAGGACGTGAGCTTCCGCTTCCAGCGGAGGCCCGATACGCCCGTCTACGGAAATCAGCCAGCCATGGAAATCCCGCTCACGGATGCCGGGCTCATGATCGGTCGTGGACCGGAAAATGCCGACAAGAGCAATACGCCGCGCCTCGCGCTGGATGCCTCGATGCGCGCTGTTTCGCGTAACCAGGCCATGGTGCGCAAGACCGGCTCGGAGTACGTGCTGGTCAACCTCAACTCCAGCACGGTCGGTCGCACGATTCTCAATGGCGACCAGAACTTCGACGAGCGGAAGCTGGTCCTTGGCGACTGTATTCAGATCCCCAACTGCGAATACTACACCTTTAAATTCACCGGTGATAAGCTCCGGCACCTGGGGCAGGGCGGCGCGCTCCAGGGCATCGACCTCTCGGTCGACGTGAAGCAGGGGCGCATCCTGCACACCGTGAACATCGAGCTGCGCAAGGGTGGGTTCATGGGCATCATCGGCGGTTCAGGCCAGGGCAAATCGACGCTCATGAATTCGGTTTGCGGCATCGTGCCGGCGACCGGCGGCGGCGTCTACGTCGACGGCTTTCGTCTGCGTTCGCCGCTGGATGTGGCCAAGGCGGGCATCGCCTTCGTCCCGCAGGACGACATCGTGCACAAGGAGCTCACGGTCGAAGACGCGCTCTACTTTGCGGCCAAGCTCCGTCTCAACGCGTCGGCGACGCAGATCCGTGATCTGGTCGATACCACGATGGAGACGCTGCGGCTCAAGGACCATCGGTACAAGCAGATCGTGAATCTCTCCGGCGGCCAGCGGAAACGCGTGAGCATTGCGTCGGAGCTGCTCGTCGCGCCGGATTACATCTTCCTCGACGAGCCGACCTCCGGTCTCGACCCCCAGACGGAAAAATCGCTCATGGGCGAGCTCTCCCTCTTGGCGCGGCATAAGCGCATCGGCGTGGCCTGTACGACGCACGTTCTGCAGAACTGCCACGTGCTCACACAGATCGCCTTCATCTCGCGAGGGCGGCTGATCTTCAATGGCAATCCCGAGGATGGAGCACGATTCTTCATCTTGGCGGGTAGTCCGGAAGGCGCCGCGCGGATTCGTGAGGAGCGCGCCCGTCTGGCCGCGGGCATCGGTTCGCCCGAATCGGGCTCGAACGATCAAGGTGAGGCGGCTTGGGAGAGCGATTTGCTCGATAAGATCGCCCGCATCTACGACATTGCCCAAGATACGACGAAGGAAGTCGAATTGCAGAACCGCGAATCCGATGCCTGGCAGGCTGAGTTTCAGGCTTCGGAGCATTACCGTCCGCCAGCCCAGGATCCTTCTGCGGTCAAAATGGCGCCGCCGAACGTCATGGCGAAGGTGAGCCCGGTGCGCTGCCTGTGGCTCCTCGTGCTTCGGCAGTGGAAGATCCTCGCCTCGTCGAAGCTCAACTATCTCTTCCTCCTGGCGCAGGCGCTGGTCATCGGCATCCTCATCGCCTGGGTGAGCGACAATCTGGTGTTGCAGATGTTCCTCGGGTTGATTGCGACTCTCTGGTTTGGCTGTAGCAACGGCGCCCAGCAGATCGTCGCGGAGCTGGCCATTTTCCGACGGGAACGGTTGGCCGGCTTGGGCATCCATACCTATCTCATCAGCAAATTCCTCTTCTACGGAGTCATCACGGGGCTTCAGGGGATGATCCTGTATGCGATGATCCTCTTTGGTTCGCCTGCGCTCCATCCGGATACGACGGTAGACATTGAGGACGCCAAGGCTGATCTCTCCGGGCATGTGCCCGACAAGGCGACGCGGGAATTCCGCCAGGCCTTTTTCGACAAGCCATGGAATGCCTTGGCGGCCGGCGATGATTCCCACGACTACGGCGATCCCTCGGCGCCGGGCGCTTCAAAGTCGGCCGCGGATGATTTCGACGTCGTTTCGGCTCCGGGAACTGCTCCTGAACCGAAGACGATCTATGTGAATCCCACCGGGCTTCACGTCGTGGATGCTGATTTTGCGCTGCTGGAGAAGATTTCCTGGTTTTTCCGCCTGCGCACAAACGTGTTGGATAGCCTGTCGGTGAAGAAATACACCGTAAAGCCCAATGCGGACGCGGATATCGCGCTCCTTCGCGCGGGTAATGGCATCGTCTCGTGGAAGATCTTCGTCATCGACATCCTGGCCTTGCGCTTTGGGACGATTCTCCTGGGCGCCCTCGTTGGCGTGGCCCTCGGGTTGGCCGTGTCCGCGCTCGTCAATACGCCCACCCAATCGGTCATGTGGGTGCCGCTCATTCTCATTCCGCAGATTCTCTTTGGCTCGTTCGTCGTCATCATTCCGGAAATGAACGATTCCGTGCTGATGTTCAGCCGGGCGCTGCCGAGCTTCAATCTCCAGCAGGTCATGGACGTCGGCCTCATTCTCGGGCGAGCCACGCCGCGGATGAGCAACGAGACGAAGATTCCGGCCTTCGTCGACCCACCGGATAAGCAAGAAGTGGTGAAGTGGGATGGCCAGCAGACCCTTTACGATCGCATTTCCGAGGTGAACAAGTCCTGGCAAAACCTTATCGTGAGCCGGTTGAAACTCGGCGCGCGGCCGAAGGAGTTGTTTGAAGGCTCGTCGCACTACAAGGATTCCGTGGAGCATCGGGACGACGCGTATTTGAAGAAGGACGATATCTATCACGACCTCGGGCCGGCGTTGTTCTCCGCATCCGTCCTGGGTGTGTGGGCGGTGAGCTGCTATGGCATCGCCGTCTTGGCCCTATATCGCCGGCAGACAGGCAAATAGTCCGCGGTTTCGCATTTCTAATAAAAAATTCTCAGATGAAGCGCATCGACCTCATCATCGCCGCTGTTTTCCTGGCGGCTACGGTCTCGGCCTGGTTTGGATTGTTCCATCCACTCGTCGAGGTGCCCCTGGTGGGGGCGATCCGCTATGCGGAGCACAATCTCGGCGGGAAAGAAATGGCCTGGATCGTCGTAGGCTTGCTCGGCGTGGGCGCGGTGATTTCACCGCTGGCGCCTGCGGCGAAGCGCTTGGCTTATCTTCTCGGCGGCATCGCGCTGGGGTTGGTCGCAGCATCGTTCTTCGCAATCTACCGGTTTACGCTCGACCAGCTCATGCAGCTAGGCGACGCAGACGCTTTTAAGTTGCTCAATCAAGCAAAGGTCCAGCCGGGATTGATCGTGCTCGCTATTGGATTGGCCCTCTGGCTGGGCGGAGCGCTGGCCTCGGTCTTCCTCGGCGGAGGGGAAACGAAGCAGGCTGCGCATACCTAGGCAGTAGCTAGTTTTGCTTACGAGGTGGCCTGATCTTTGCTACACTATTGTGGTGTGGCCACCCCTGAAGACAGACCGCAAAGCACGCTCCCGGGCGTAATCAACCCGCTCATCACGGCGACGCTCGTCGCCGACTATGAAGCCGTGCGCAATGACTTGGTGCAGGCCGAGGAAATCGCCGCCGACTATCAGAATCAGCTCGCCAGCAAGACAAACGACTGCGCGCAGTTGAAGATCATCATGGAGCGGGCCAACGAAGATTTAGCTGCCCTCCAGAAGGCGATCACAGATCTGCGGGCCGATCGCCACCGGCTGGCCAACGAGGTGCAGCGTCTCTATGGAGTCCGCGATCAATATCGCCAACTGGCGGCGGAACGGAAAAAAACGGACGAAGAAACGCAGGCTCTCCGCCGGGCGCTGAAGAATGCGGAGCTGAAAGTCAGCGAATTGTGGGCTCGATTGCGTCCAACGGTTAAGGTGCCGGAGCAAGCGTCGCCGACGCAAAGCCCAACGAAAAGCCCGCCTGCTCAGCCGTCAGTGGAATTTAAAGTCGTCAAAAAACCCGACGCCAGCGAAGAAAGGCAGGTCATTGGGGTGAAATTCGACGAAGCGGAGCCGGATGACGTTTCCATTATTACGGAGTCCCGGCCTCAGCGCCGACGATAGCCGGTTCGAAAAAGCAAGGTACGGCTTCTGGCTCGCGCGGGTGGACAGTCTTTGGGGTGGGATGGATGCATCGATAGGCGATAGACTAGGCAATAAATAGAAGAACGCCCTCCGCACCGGAACTTCGCGTTCCGCTCAAGGCCCGCATTAATTGGTTAATCTCCACCCCGCTTCGCGGCGCCCGCGCGAGGTGCGATACCTCGCCCGCAATGGGACGCCGCGTGATGGAATCCTTGGTTTACGCTGTCGCCACTGCTTCTTCCGCCGCCGGCGCGGTCAGGCGCACCGCCGCTGCCTGAGCCTGGAGGCAAAGCTCCGCTGCCAGGAAAGCGTGCTCCTGCGTCATCGCATTCTCCGTGCGATTCATGCAGTCGAGGATGAGCTGGCCAAAGAAGGGATACCCGACGCGGCCGCTGCAGCGCACGTGATGCTCGCCCTTGTGGTCCACCAGGTAGAGGTGGTCGCCCTCGTACTCGCGGGCGACGTCGAGGTATTTGCGCAACTCGATGTAGCCATCCGTGCCGAGGATGAAGGTCCGGCCGTCGCCCCAGGTGCGCAGCCCTTCCGGATTCAACCAATCGACGCGGATGTAATTTGTCGCACCGCTGTCTCCGACGAGATTGGCCTCGCCCCAGTCTTCGAATTCCGCGTGCTCGGAGTGATGGTAATTGGCGACGGCGGCGTGCACCACCCGCGCGCTTTTGGAGCCGGTAAAATGAAGGAATTGCTCGAACTGATGGCTGCCGATGTCGGTGAGGATGCCGCCGGTCTTTTCCTTTGACCAAAACCAATCCGGCCGCGAGGCGGGGGAGCAACGGTGGGGCCCGAGGCCGAGCACCTGGACAACCTTGCCGATCGCTCCCTGGTGGATGAGCTGGCCGGCGCGAACTGCGCACTCCACGTGCAGGCGCTCGCTGTAGTAGACCATGTATTTGAGCCCGGTGGCCGCGGTCTTTTTCCTGGCGGCTTCGAGCTGGGCAAAGGTGGTGAAGGGCGTCTTGTCCGTGAAATAGTCCTTGCCGGCGTCCAGCACGCGCATGCCGAGCGGTCCGCGCTCATTCGGAACGGCGGCGGCGGCGATGAGCTTGATTTCCGGCTTTTCCAGCACCGCTTCGAGGCTGGGCAGCGGTTTCACCGATGGGAAGCTCTTGCAGAATTTCTCCACCTTTGCCGGGTCCGGATCGTACACGTAGCGGAGCTCGGCTCCGGCTTCGACCAGGCCTTTGCACTGGCCGTAGATATGGCCGTGATCGAGAGCGACTGCGGCAAAAGGGAAATCTCCGGCAGAAACGACGGGGGCCGCTTTGCCTTCGGGGGCGTAATTCATTCCATCAGATTTTTGCATCGCGCGACGGTAGGAATGTCCTGGCTCCAAGTAAATCCCGAAGAGAACCGGCCGGCGAGAGGTGAAATGCGGTCGGGGAATCCCTTGGATTGATCTCAGTGAAATTCCTGGCTTGCTTGCGGGCGGCTTCTTGCGTTGGTCAAGGTGCGCACGTATTCATGAAACCACTCCTCGTCGTCTTCCTCCTGGCCGTGGCCGCTCACGGCGCTCTCACCGAAAAAGAGCTCGAGTCCATCGGCCTCCGCGTCTGGAAGAACGAATGCGCCGGGACACGCGAGGGATTGACGTCGTGGAATAAAGGCGAAGATTTTGCCTCGCTGGGCATCGGCCATTTTATCTGGTATCCGGAGGGTGGGAGCGGGCCGTTTGAAGAGAGCTTTCCCAAGTTGTTGGCCTTCTTTGCGGCGAATGGGGTGCGCCTGCCCTCTTGGATTTCCCCGAGCGCGCACTGTCCGTGGCGCACCCGGGCGGAATTCCAGGCGGAAGCGCAGAGTCCTCGGGCGATGGAATTGCGGGAGTTGCTGACCACGACCATTCCCTTGCAATGCCGCTTTCTGGCCAAGCGCCAGGAGGAGGCTTTGCCGAAAATGCTTGAAGTCGCCGCTCCGGGGGAGCGCGAGAATGTGCGCCGACAGTATGCGCGGATGAGCGCGACCGGGCAGGGGACTTTCGCCCTCATCGACTACGTCAATTTCAAGGGCGAGGGCGTGAAGGATTCCGAACGATACCACGGAGAAGGGTGGGGGCTCTTGCAAGTGCTCTCCGCCATGCGCGGGGAAGGCGGAGGGGCGCCGCGGGAGTTCAGCGCGGCGGCTTCGGCCGTGCTGACGCAACGCGTACACAATGCGCCCGCCGAGCGGCACGAAGAGCGGTGGCTCGGCGGATGGAAATCCCGGGTGCAGGCCTACGCGGAGTAAACCGCTAATCTTGCCGGCTAATTGGCGCTCGCGGCTTTCTTGTCGAGCGGCTTGTCCCAATCTGCCCGTGGGTCGATGACCACATGGGTGAGGCTGCCGTCGTGAAAGCGTTTTGTCAGGGTGTCGGCGGGGAGATGGCCCGTGGCGATCCGCTGGTCCACGTTGAATCGATCGACCGTGAGCTTGCCGGCCCGATAGCAAACGAGAGTGGCGCAAGTGACCTCACCTGGGGTGTTCCGGGCCAGCGCAACGCTATCCGCCATGGCCGCTTCCCGGACGGCAATTTCCGCTTTGAAACTGGGATCGAAAACCATGCGCATGGGCCGAAGATCCTGGATGCGCCGCGTCGGCAGGATGCGGACGAAGAGCGCGAGCACGAGGACGATTTGCAGCGTTTCAGCTCCCCAGAAGGCCAGCCGGGGAAAGCGTTCGAGGGGAATTTCGCGAGCCCAAGCAAATGCCAGGCCGACGCCGATGGCGAGTGCGATGATGAGCTCGAAGGCCGCATTCACGTCGACGCCGGCGCCGGTTTCCTGCAGCAGGAAAGTGCCGACCGATGCGACGAGCAGCAGGCCGAAGAGCCGGACGCTGCGCTCAGATCGCTTCAGGGCGAGGGCGCAGACGGAGGCCACTCCAGCCACGTCCAGGCAATGCAAGCGGCCGAGTTTGGAACCGATATGCTGCCAGGAGAAGAGCCGTGGAGCAGTCATATTGGACAGGAAATCCGGTCCGTAGGCGCTCCGGCAAAGCAGAAAGCCGATGGTGATGGCCACCAGCGAAAAGGCGGCGCAACGCACAGCCTCGCGTGGTCGCACGACGGCCAGCCACACGAGGGCCGCTGCCGGCATGGCGATGAGGTTGTGCTTGATGAACCCCGCAGCCGCCATGAGCAGGATGGGGCCGACGCAACTCCGGTCTTCCTGGGAAGCGGCGACAAAGCCGGCAAATCCCAGACTCATGAAGCCCTGCGCCAGAAGTTGCGGGTCGTCCATCCCGACGTAGTCCGCACAAAAGCGCGACATCGTGGCGAGGTAGAAGCCGGCGGCGACCCAGGCCGCCATGGGTGAGCGGGTCAGCAGGCGGGTGATTTTGCCGATGGCGAAGGCGATGGCCGCAACGGCGGCCAGTGAGAGGAGACGTCCGGCCAGGATGGTGTCGCCCACGATGCGGCTGCAGGCGCCGACCATGTAAAACGACAGCGGCGGATAGTTATTCGTCAGCAATTGATCCGCCTTGGGGTAGAGACGGCCGCCATGAATGGCAATGTCCGCGAAGTACCCGTTCCAACCCTCGTTGTTATCGATCTGAATGTTAAAAAAGGCCCGATACACTGGCCAGGAGAAACACCAGATCGCCACGATCCACAGAGCGATCACCAGGCCTCGGAGCAGGCCGCCGGGAAGCTTGCGGCCACTGTGGCCGGCCAGCGCTGCAGAAATGCTGTGAGCACCGCCAGAGTCGGTATTTTTTGCTGGAATGGACTGCGAATGAAGAGTGGCCGGCATGCCGACGGCGAGAGTGCTAAAGGTCTGGGGGTGTGGCAAGTAAAGGATTGGCGCACAGGCTGTGGCGATGGGCAGGACGCACGATTTTTTCTGCCAGTGCCGGGGAAATCGCCGAGCTTTTCCGGGCAATTCACCCTTGAAATCGACGGGTGGACCTTCGATTTTCGCGGCCATGCCAATTATTACCCCCCGCAAATCGCTTCCCAGTTATGACGTGATCGTGGTTGGTTCGGGAGCCGGGGGCGGCATGGCCGGCTACGTCCTGGCCAAGGCCGGCGTGAAGGTGCTCATGCTGGAAGCGGGTCGAAATTACGATCCGGTGACGGAGACGCCGATGTTCGAGACCTTTAAGGATGCGCCATTGCGCGGCACATCCACCCCGGACAAGCCTTTTGGCTTCTTCGACGCGACCGTCGGCGGCGGGTGGACGGTGCCGGACGAGCCCTACGTCGTGAAGCGCGCGGAGAAGGATTGGGTGGACGCGACCGACTGGAAGACGCATTCGACCACGCAGAACTTCATGTGGTGGCGGCCGCGCATGCTTGGCGGGAGAACGAACCACTGGGGCCGTATCGCGCTACGCATGGGGCCGTACGATTTCAAACCGCGGGAGCGTGATGGCCTGGGGCTCGACTGGCCGATGACGTACGACGACATGGCCCCATGGTATGACAAGACTGAGGAACTCATCGGCGTCTGGGGCACCAATGAAGGCTTGGAAAATACGCCAGACTCGTCGCCGGGAATCCTCCAGCCGCCTCCGAAGCCGCGCGGCTATGAGCTGCTCATCAAAAAAGCCAGCGCCAAGCTCGGCATCCCCGTCGTCCCTTCGCATCAGGCGATTCTGACCAAGGCGATCAATGGGCGGTCCGCCTGTCTTTATGCCACGGAATGCGGGCGCGGGTGCTCTGTGAAAGCGAACTTCCAGTCGACGACGGTGCTCCTGCCGCCGGCGGTGGAAACTGGGAATCTCGACATCATCACCGACGCCATGGTGCGCGAGGTCACGATTGACAAGGCCGGCAAGGCGACAGGTGTCATTTATATCGACAAGGCGACCGGAAAGGATGTGCAGGTCAAGGCTCGGGTCGTGGTCCTATCCGCGAGCGGCTGTGAATCGGCGCGCATCCTTCTTAATTCCAAGAGCGCGTTGTTTCCAAATGGTCTGGCCAACGGCTCCGGCAAGGTGGGGCGCTATCTCATGGACACGGTCGGGTCGGATGTTTCCGGCCATATTCCGATCCTGGAGAATTGTCCGCCGCACAATGAGGACGGCGCCTCGGCGATGCACCTCTACTCGCCGTGGTGGCTGTACAAAGAGCAACTCGCCGGGAAGCTCGGCTTTGCCCGCGGCTACCATATCGAGCTCGGCGGCGGACGCGACATGCCGGGCATGGGGAGCCCTGTGCCGGAGCATCTCTCCGGCGGCTCCTACGGCAAAAAATTCAAGGAAGACGCTCGGCGTTATTTCGGCGCCTCGGTCTACTTTGCGGGGCGTGGCGAGATGATCCCGAATGACGATTGTTATTGTGAGATCGATCCGGATCGGAAGGACAAGTGGGGCATTCCCGTGCTGCGCTTTCACTGGAAGTGGTCGGATCACGAGACGCGCCAAGCCGCGCATATGCAAAAGACCTTTGCCGAGGTCATCGAAGCAATGGGTGGCAAGGTGCATGGATCACCGCAACTGGACGGCAAGAAAGCCATCCTCGCCGGCGGAACCATCATCCACGAAGTCGGCACGACTTGCCTGGGCGCCGATCCTCGGGCTTCGGTGCTCAATCAATGGTGCCAGGCTTGGGAAACGCCGAATTTGTTCGTGATGGATGGCGGACCGTTTGTGTCCAACGCGGACAAGAACCCGACCCTGACGATCATGGCTCTGGCCATGCGCTCCAGTTCCTACCTTGTCGAAGAACTCCGCAAGGGCAACATCGCCTGATCCCATTCTCCCCATGACTACTCCAGCCAAAACATTGACCCGGCGCGAAGCCGTGCAGCGGATGGTGGCAGCCGCGAGCTTCGTCAGTTTCGCAAACATGCGCGCTTTCGGCGTGCCTGGACTGCCGACGAGCATCGGCTCGGATCCGAATCTGCGGGCCAAGATCATCCCTTGGGATCGGGTTCTGACTGAGGGCGAACTGAAAACCGTGACCGTGCTGTGCGATCTCATCATCCCCGCGGATGACAAGTCCCCCGCGGCGAGCGCGTTGGGCGTGCCGGACTTTGTGAACGAATGGGTGAGCGCCCCGTATGCCGAGCAGGTTCGCGACCGTGAAGCGGTTCGCGAGGGCTTGAAATGGATCGACCAGGAAGCGCAGACGCGTTTTGGCAAGGCATTCGCCGAACTCGGCGCGGAGCAGCAGCATGCCATCTGCGACGACATTTGTTATGCGCCCAAAGCCAAGCCGGAACATAAACAGGCCGCCGCTTTCTTTTCCCTGATGCGCAATCTTACGGCTGGCGGATTCTACAGCACACCGGAAGGGTGGAGCGATATTGGCTACGTCGGCAACAAGGCAATGGCCGAGTTTCCCGGGCCTCCGCCGGAAGTGTTGAAGCATATCGGGCTGGAATAAGGCTATACATAATGAGCCTTTCCGTACGCTCGACGGACGCCCGGGTGATCAACCTGCGCACACGCATGCCGTTTCGCTACGGGATCGCGGCCATGACCCAGGCGCCGCATTTTCTCCTGGAGGCCCAAGTCGAGATCGATGGCCGGATCGCGTTCGGGCGGGCGGCGGATCAATTGCCGCCGAAATGGTTTACGAAGAATCCGACCAGCGCGATTGCCGACGATCTCGTGGAAATGCTCGACGTGATCGCCCACGCGCGCGAGGCGGCAGTGGCGTTGGCTCCGAAGGAGAGTGTCTTTGATTTCTGGCAGGCGCTCTACGCGGCGCAGAAGTCATGGGCCGGAGATCGATATCCGCCTTTGTTATGGAACTTTGGCGTGACTCTCCTCGAGCGGGCGGTCATCGACGCATTTTGCCGAGCACAGGGCGTTTGTTATTTTGAGGCAGTGCAGAGCAATGCGCTGGGAATCCGGCTGGGCGATATCTTTCCCGAGCTAGCCGGCCTCGAGCCTCGGGATTTGTTGCCCGAGAAGCCTTTGGAGTCGCTCATTGTGCGGCACACAGTGGGCCTTTCCGATCCCCTTACGGATGCAGACATCGATCCGGCGGAACGCGCTCACGATGGGCTGCCGCAGTCGCTCGAGGCCTACCTGCGCCGGGATGGTATTACGCATCTCAAGATCAAGCTCTCTGGCAATGCCGACCGTGATCGCGCGCGGTTGCGGGCCATTGCGGCGCTGCTTGAAGCGTGTGGGACGAATTATGCCTACACACTCGATGGCAACGAGAATTTCCATACCGTGGAGCCGTTTCGCGAGCTGTGGCGTTCACTGGCAGCCGACGGCGCGCTGGCGGATTTTCTGTCGCGGCTCATCTTTGTCGAACAGCCCATCCATCGCGACGCCGCCCTCGCTCCGGAGACATGCGCTGCGCTCCGGGCCTGGACGGATCGGCCGCCGATCATCATCGACGAATCCGACTCGACGCTCGGTGTGCTCGCCACGGCGCTGGAAGGCGGGTATGTCGGGACGAGCCACAAGAATTGCAAAGGTGTTTTCAAAGGCCTAGCCAATGCCTGCCTCGTGCGCCGTCGTCTCCAGCAGCATCCCGACGGTCGCTTTCAGATGAGCGCGGAAGATTTGACCAATGTCGGACCGATTGCATTGCTCGAAGATCTCGCCGCCATCGCCACGCTTGGGATTCCGCATGCCGAGCGGAATGGCCATCACTACTTTGCGGGACTGGCGCAATTTCCCCACGAGGTGCAGGAAGCGGTGCTCGCGGCGCATCCGGATCTCTACCGCCAGCATGAGGCGGGATATCCGGTGATTCGGGTGGAAGGCGGGCGCGTTGCCCTCGGCAGCGCGGTGGCTGCGCCATTCGGCCATGCGGCCAACTTTGATTTGGAGCGGTTCACACCGCTGGAAAGCTGGCGCATCGACTCGCTCGGTAACGCACCAACAAGCTAACGACCTGAACGAGAAATGAGGCTTGTTTCTCGCTCGGATTGCTAGCGTGTCATTCGCGATTCTTGTTGATCGCATTTTGTTCCATGGCATTCAGCTTCGCTGATGCCAGCCACTGCGAAGCCGTGTCTTGATCCTGCCGGCTCCATCGGCTGTAGGCCTTGCGCAGGACTCGGATGCGGTCTGGTTTTGACGGGATGGTGCGAATCCAAGTCAGCGCAGAATCGGGATCCAGATTCATCGAAGCGATGGCGAATCCTTCGACAGCGTGCCAGCGGCCGGCATCGGACGGCAGGGATTTGATCCAGTCCACGACCTGCGTGCTATCGTGCTGCGCCCAGGAAAACGTGAACTCGGTCACGGCGGAGTTCCGGGCGTCACCCGCCGGGAGCGACTGAGCCCAATTTACCGCCGTCAGGGGATCCTGTGCGCACCATATCGTTGCGAGATTGCTAAAGAGCTCCGAATGCATGTCTTTCGGCAGGGAGGCGCAAAATTCCGCCACGGCTTGCGGATCTTTTTGCGACCACGGCTCGATTACCGATTGCACAAAGGAGCTCTGGCCGGACGAATCCTTTGGCTCGAAGCATTTGTTCAATTCACGGCGAAGCTCGGCAGTGGCGAGGTTAGGATTCACCCGCAACCACTCGCGCAAAGTGTCATTCATGGTCTCCGTGGGGTTGAGACGCTTGGCATCCTCGACCAGGGCGGCGATGGCTTCCGGGGCCGCGGTGATTTGATCGAATATAAAGCGATCGAAGAGCCGCGCGCTCTCGCGGCCGGGCGGTAAGCTTTCGACAAAGCCGCGGGCGTCCGTCGGATCCTTCTGTACAAATGTGTCCAGAATATTCGCCGCGGTTTCGTTCCGGTCGGAGTTGAGCAACAAACGCACATTGTGCTCTCGACTCCATTCCAGCGCCCGCTTGGGGTCGATTTTGGCGAGGCGATCGAGCAGCGCCTCGCCGATGCGCGATCGGTCTTGTTTCAACGAGGCCATCGCTTCGTCCAGAGCGGCTGGCAGTTCGGAGTCTTTGCGTTTCTTGAAGTATTCGTCCAAGGCCGTGGAGCGGCTCGCGGCGTCCGGGAGCGCGAGGATTTCTTTCAAAGACTTGGGCTGTGAGGCTATGGATGGCGTGAATTCGGCCTGGCTTGCACGGGCTAATGCGTTGTCGCGTTCATCGACATCCACGAGGTATTTGTTAGCCCAGTCGCGAACCGCCTGGGGATCGCTTTTGGCCCACGTAATGGTCAGGTAGAACAAAGCCTCGCTTCGCATGACTCCGGGGGGCAATTGCATCAGGATTTGCCGGCCGGCATCCTGCGGGTCGCGTTCCGCCCAGTGGGCGAAGAGTTCTCCGTGGATCTTGTTATATACGCTGGAATTTGCCCGGACCTTCCGCAGGATCTCTGGGAACTGACTCAGAGGCAGCGCTTCGAAGAAGCGATTTAACATAAAGGAGCGACGCAACGGATTGGCGATGGCGAGTATTTCGGAATAGGTCCGGCCCCCTGGCGCGGTGGCGTCGGCGCCCACCTCAGAATGAGGAGGCTCTGCGGGACTTAGCGTTTCGGTTTGGCCGCTCGAAGCGCTCCCCTGGCCCGTTGTTAAGATTTTGTCGACTTGCGTTTTCGGCGCTCGCTGAAGAGACCAGGTTGAGCCAAGTCCGATGGTGACGCCCGCCAATGCGGAAAGGATCAATGTCTTCATTGTGCTTCGCGTTTCCATTTGGCGAAATTGGCCTTGGCTTCGGCTTTCTCCACCGGAGTTGCCTGCGTCGTGTGCCGGAGCCAGTCTTCCGTCTCCGCTGCATTGTTGTTCCAAGCCCGCTCAATGGCGTTTGCTCGGAATTCCTTTTTATCGTCCGGATCACTGATGCCATTCAGAATTTCGAGTGCGCTGTCCAGATCGACGATTGCGGCCGTTTCCGATAGGTTATCCCGCACCGAATCGAATTCCTTCGCGACGGCAAGTCCTTCGGCCCAAGTGAGAGCGCTGGATATATCCTGATTTTCCCAACGGTCGACAACGGTTCTCAAGGCCCTTTGTCGGGCTTCGCCTTCCGGCTGCGTCAGCGCCCAGGCGGCGGCCTTCTCGGGATCCGCTTGGGTGGCAATTTGCACGAGACCTTGCCAGATGGCATTCGCCGCCACGCCTTCCGCATTGCCGATCGGCCCTCCGGCCATGGCCAGAGCGGCGTCGGGCCCCTTCTTCGACGCGTAGCCTACGCCTGTCATCCCAAATATTAAGCCATCTCCCAAGGATTTGCCGCTCGTCAGACGATCGATCAAAAGTTGTATGCCTCTCGTCGGATGCCCAAAAGTATCGCCGTCCAATACGGCGCCGATATACTCAGAGAAGCCGGCATCGTTAGGTTGGGCATCGATCCAATCCAAGGCCGCCTTGGGATCGCTCGCGGCCCATACGGCAAAAATCTGCCGTAAGTTCGCTTTTTTGCCTGCTGTTGCCGGTTGCGCCTCGATCCAGGCGACGGCTTCGGCTGGGGAGGCGCTGGCCATTCCAGCAGCACATGCGCCGGTGACTTGTTCGCCCAGAGCCGCATCCTGGATGCTGTCGGCCCAGGCTCTGGCGGCTTTCGGATCCGATGCCGCCCAGGTTTGCGCTACGGCTGTGACCGCTTCGGTTCGAATTTTGCCCGGAGGCAGGGCGAGGGCGCGCGCGGCGGTCTCGGCTGGCTGATGCTCCGCCAGGGTGGTGTATAGTGTGCTCAGTTCCGTGCCGAGCGCCGGGGACTTGAACTGGCCGGGCCCTTCGCGCGCCGCGTCGGCTCCCAAGGGCATGAGAAGCCGGGTCAGACGATCCGGTTCGACTGGGCCGATGAGTTCGGCCAGGCTTTGGACGACGCTGGTTTCCAAAAGTGCAGACCGTTCGTCGGGAGAGGCTTTCTCCAGCCGTTCCAGAGTGCCTCGCGGATCGACGGCCGCGGTGGCAGTCAGGAAGTCCTCGCCGAGATCTTTGCTCATTTTAGACGAGAGACCTTCATACCAGGTGCGCAAAGTGGGGAGATCACGTTCCGCCCAAAAGAAGAGCAGTTCCGTCGAAAGGTATTTTAACGTCGGGTTGGCATAGGTGGCCGCCACGGTTTCGGGCATCTGGCTGGGTTCCACTGCGACCGCAAATTGATATTCGGCCTTGATCCGATCGCTTCGCTTTAATTTCGCAAATTGGTCGGCGAGCTGGTTCATGCGCTCTGACACGCTCTGGGAGCTTTCCGTCCGAGGAGGCGTGGCCAGCGCAGAGGCGACTTTCTGCCGGTTTAGCGAAGGCGTCGGCGCTTGCATCCGGCCTAATACGACGCCTAGTCCCAAGGCGCAGAGGAATACGATGACCGCTGGAATGGATTCGCTGGGACGATTTTTCCTTTTTGTAGACGCGGCGCCGGGCATGTGAGGCGGGTTGTAGCAGAACTTTGGGGTGTGAAAATGGTGAAATCAGGCCCCTGTAAGAAGATGGCGATTTGCCCAGTCGAGGGCCGGAGATCACTCGGCGCCTTCCGCGGGCGCCTGAATCTTTGAACCGACAGTTGCAGCGCGAAAAAATTTTGCCGCCGCCAGTGAAATAAAAACCAGTGCGGCAAAGGCGATGTAGCCGTTCTTGATCCACGCCACACTCAAGACGAAGCTCCATAGGAGCCCATACCACAGTAGCTCTCCGAGAATGACAAAAATAAAGGCGTCTCGGCGATTCAGATCCAGGAAGGTTGCGATCATGGCGTTTATGTAAGTGGGAGCGAGTTGTCCCATGAGCACCAAGGCAAGCTTCCAGCCAAAGCGTCCGATCAACCGTTCGGTTGCCGAAAAGAAGGCGTTCAGCCTGGTCATGAGCCAGGTCTGCGAGGCCCGCCGCTTTATGAATCGCCCCAGCGTGTCGCCGATGACGAAGTCTGCCAGCGTCGTCGCGAGGAAGCAAACGTGTATGGGCCAAAGGTTTCGATGGTCTCTATAACTATCTAGCAAAACCAGATTGAAGCTAAAGGTTTCCTGCAGCAGGAAGACGCCGATGGTTATGATCCAGAATCGACTCATTGGTGAATCAAATCGGAAATGAAAATTTACGGCGGTGGATCTCCTTTTGGATGGATTTCACGTGAGTGCCGGAAGGTCCTTAACGGGGATTGCCAGCTCAATCGAACGGCTTTTGCCAGGAACGCGATTGATGAGTCCGTTATTGTTCAGCGTAAGAATCATCTGATGAACACTTGGAGCGGATACATGGAAATATTTTACCATGTCCGCTTCTGAAGGCGGCTGGCCGTTGATCTTGGTATATTGGTGAATAAAGGCGAGATACTGGCCCTGTTTAGATGTAAACTTTAAGGGATTTTTCGAGGACTTGCTGCTTTTTGCGGCCGGCCGCTTGAGAAGCGTCAGATAATCCCTTTTCATGTTGGGCTCGACTTGGATATCGCACCGGGTGATCAGGCCGTCGCAAATCCAAACTTCCCGGAATTTCATGACGACAGTTTCGATCACGGTCCACGGCGGCGCCATGGTCCGTAGTTCCGTCGTGACGCCTATCACCCGGTAGACCCGGCCTTGCAGATCGATCAATTCCGTGTGGCGCGCAAGGTGACGTGCAAGCACGAATCTTCCGAAGACCGATTCTTCCAAGGCAAGCAACAGGTCACGATCATCGGTCGGTGGCTTTTTTGTTCGTTCGCCTTGGAGCCAGACCTTCCGCGCTTCGAGAAACTCCTGGGAATTGTTCAACTTGCGGCCGGCCACACGGTTCAACATTTCCTTGTAAGCATTGAGGAAATGCACCGCGCTTTCGAATTCTAAGAGCATCGCAATCGGAGTCTGGGTTTGAGTTGGCGCCGCTGATCCAATTCAAGCGCCAGGTGTTGAATGATAATTCGATTACCTCAATCCAAGCCGTGATGAAAGTTTGTTTGTCTGGGGCGTGCGAAACGCGCCGGCCAAATCGAAGCCCCGGGCTCGCCAATTCGTAGGCTGAGGCAAAGAAGCCGTTCCATTCATTCAGAAATCCGAAGGATTTTTTTGAATGGTGCGCGGTACAGGGTTCGAACCTGTGACCTTCCGCGTGTGAAGCGGACGCTCTACCACTAAGCTAACCGCGCGTTGGTGAGGGGTGAACTGATAGACGCGCTCGCCGGCAGCGTCAAGAAATTGTGTGAATTCTTGGCGTTTTTGAGCGCGGAAGCCGCGCTCACCTAAGGGCATTGCGCCAAGCCGTTACGGCGTCGTCGAGACCTCGGTCGCCTTCAAAATCGGCTCGTTGTCGTCTTCGAAGGCGTCGCGGTACAGCTTTCCGTCGATGACCTGGCTATGATCATCGCTCCGCCCGTAGGTTGAGCGTTGGTTGGCCGTCTCACCGCCTTCGTTCACCACGAAGAAGCCCTTCCCAGGAAGCGTGACGATGCCGCACAGGGCGCCGGTATGGTTGTTGCCAAAAGGCGTCAGCTCCAATTCGTCCCAGGGCACGGCCAGATTGCCGACGACCTGCATGTTGAGATCGAGCACCGAAATGGCCCGCTCCTTCCACCGCGTCACGAAGACGCGGCCGCCGTCGAAGGCGACATCGATCGGAGACGTGATGGGCGCGGTGTCGATAGTTTTTCCATTGCTGGAGACGCGGAAGACCTTGTTGCCCTTGAGATCGGCGACCCAGATGTTGCCTTTGTCGTCGACCTTCAGGCCGCGGAGATCCTCGGCGCCCGGGATCTTGAGTTCGCCGTTGCCGGCGAACCCTTTGGCTGTGGCGCCTGTGATGGCGCCGTCCTTCTCCTGCAGGGTCCAACGGGTGAGCGTGCCGGAAAGCCGGTCGCTGCTGTAAAGGACGAGTTCGCGGCCGTCGCGCGTCAGGGCGATGCCTTCGCACTCTGAAGTATTGATTTCCAACTGCTTGGTATGCAGGCCCTCGTCGTAGACGAGAATGGCCGATTCGTCGGAAATATAAACGCGGCCTTTATCGTCGGTGGCGATGGCTTTGCCCATGGGGCCGGCGAGCACCGTGATAGTGGCGCGGTCATAGTCGTTGGAATCGACCGCGATACGGCGGACTTCGCCGGCGTTGTTGAAGCTGTGGTTATAACCGGCGTAGAGGTACTTGCCGTCCGGCGAAATCGCGAGGCCGCGGTTGTGGCGCGGCGAGACTTTTTGCGAGTGGCCGGCGATGGTGCGGCTGTTGTCGATGAGGTATTGCACAGACCACTTGTAGGCGTCGCCCGCGAGTGCGGAGGCTCCGCAGAGCGTGGCGCCGAGGAGAACGAAAATCGCAGCGCAGCGGCGCGGCGAAAAAGAGAAGCGGGTGGGGAGCATCGGGAATCACCGCGACGCTGAAGCTCTGAAGGAAGAAAGTCAAATTTTAACCCCGCGAAAGGGCCTGAATCGCGCGCCGCCACAAGGGTGGACGGCGCAACTCGGGCGCAAACGCCCGGGCCGCCTCCGGGATCGGGATCCCGGCGCGCTCGACGAGCAGGCGCTTGAGTTGCGCGGTGGTGGTGGAAACGGCGAACTTCTCTCGCGCCGAGACCTGTCCGGCAGTCGCCAGGCGCCCGCCAAATTCAGCATCCTGCAGCAGGCGCCGGAGCGCGGCGGCCAGGGCGATGGCGTCGCCCGGCGGCGCCAGCAATCCGTCGACCCCGTCGGTGATCATCTCCGGCACACCGGCGAGCCGGGTGGAAACGGTGGGAATGCCGCAGACCATTGCCTCCATGACGACCGTGGGCAGATTGTCGCTGCCGCCGCCGGCTTCGGGAACACAGGCAAGGGCAAAGATGGAGGAGGCGGCGAGGAGCCGGCGGATCTCCGCCTGCGGACGCGGGCCGAGGAGCGTAACGCAGGAGCCCAGGGCAGCGCGATCAATCTGGGCCTGCAATTCGGCTTCGAGCGGTCCGCCGCCAGCGATGAGGCAGCGAAACGCCAGGCCTTCACTGTGGAGGATGCGGCAGGCTTCGATGAGGTGGCGGAAGCCTTTCTTTTCCACGCAGCGGCCTACGGAAAGAATCTGGTGTGGTCCGTCGACCGGGGCCCGCGGCGGAAAGCCGTCGACATCGATGCCATTGAAAACGCGATGCGCCCTGCCCCTCAGCCGCGGGTATTTTTCCTCCATCCAGCGCCGGGCGTAGTCCGTCTCGGTGACGACAAATGCCGCCGCTTCAGCGAGCGCGGCATTCGAGACCGGAAAATCGTTGTCGCAAAAAATGTCGTTGGCGTGGCCGGTGAAGGAGTAGGGGATGCCGTAGAGTTTTTTCAACCACCAGGCGGTGCGCGCGGCCATGCCGCCGAAGTGCGCGTGAATATGCCGGATGCCGGCCTTTTTCAGCGCCGGTCCCAGCCACGCCGCCTCGAAAAGTCGCTGCGAGTCCGGGTCCGAACGATGCCGGGGCAGGGCCTTGCGCGCCGGGCCGGTCAGCGAGCCATCGGCACGGCGGCGATCCACCTCCGCGCGCAATTCTTTTTCGGGCGGGAGGTAGAAGACCTCGGCGCCGAGATGTTCGGCGAGGTCCGCGGGGTCATCCGGCTGGCGAATCGAAAGGCAAAGCGGCTCCATGCCCTGACGAATCATTTCCACGGCCTCGCGGTAGACAAAGGTCTGCACGAACGAGGGAAAGCGCTCGAAGAGATAAGCAAAAGGCGCGGGTCGAAACGGGACGCCTGGAGTTTTCGGCTCGCTCATGGGCGCAGGTTATTTCGGGGCCTTCATCGCTCGGGCTTCGTCGTAAAAATCCTCGAGCTTTGCAACGGCGCGCTCCTGGGCAAATTCCTCGCGCACAAACCGAGAGGCGGCTTCGCCAAAGCGCGCAGCCAATCCAGGCTCGGTCGTTAGCCGCGTCATGGCGGCTCCCAAGGCGGCTTCGTCGCGCTCGGCGACGAGCAGGCCGGCGACGTCGTGCTGCACGGCCTCCGGGATGCCACCGTGCTGTGTGGCAAGCACGGGCAGACCCGTGGCCATTGCCTCCAGCATGGAATTCGGCACGCCCTCTTGATTTTTATCCTGCGTCATCTCACTCGGGTGGACGAAGATGTGAGACTCCTCATAGAGCGCGGCCATGTCTTTTTGGGAAAGGAAGCCGCGCAACTGAACGGCCGAGGCGATGCCCAGTTCCCGCGCGATCTGCTCGATCTCTGAGCGCATGGGACCTTCACCGGCAATGGCAAAGGTGGCGCGCGGGTGCTCGCGATGAAAGGCCGCGAAGGCGCGCAGGGCCGTCTTCAGCCCTTTTTTGGCGATAAGCCGGCAAGCCTGCACGAAGCGCCACGCGCCATCAGCCGGCGCAGAGCGCGCGGTGTATGGGAAGTCGTCGAGCGGAATGCCCGTGCGGTTCAGCCGCAGCTTTTCCCGTGGGCAACCCAGCTCCTCCAGCCGCTGCATGAGCGAATGCGAGCGCGCCAGGACGAGCGGCGCGGTGCGCAAAAGATCGCGCATCTGGTCATCGTAGCCCTCCTGATCGGGCCGGGGCTGAATGTCCATGCCGTGAAAGGAGACGACGCAAGGTTGCGTCCATTCCTTGATGAAGGGCAGCAGATGCACGCCGGTATGCCCGAAATAAATGTGCATGAGATCCGCCGGCCGCCGCTCCAGGATTTTGATCACGGCCTGAAGCTCGCCCCGATAGTAGACCGCCGGAAGACGCTGGATGTACTTGAGCCAAAAGCGCTTGATGAAATTCTTCCGCGCGCGGGGAATGAGTTCGATCTCGTTGAAGGGAAACTGCTCCGGACATTTCCGCTCGCGCGTGAGGACAAAGCCATCGTACCGACGCAGCCCGGTGACCTGACGGTAGATATGCCGCATTTCCGGCTTGAGAAAAGTCGTGCAGTAGCTGGCGACGATCGGCTTCGACATGGAGCGCGGCGTTTTAACGGGAGGAGGCTGGCGCGCGATAGAAAATTCGCGTTCGGGATTGTCTTTGCCCAGCCCTTGCCGTTCTGTGCGAGACCCTCCCATCTTCCAGTCCCAGCCTGTTTTCATGAAGAAAATTCTCCTCCTGTGCACCGCCGGCCTCGCGACGGCCGGCGCTCTCGCTGATGAAGTGCGCGTCGTTTCTGAGATCACTGCCGCCAATGGCTCGAATTCCCACTACCCCACCAACAAGGCTCCGCTGGAACCAAGCCCGCTGGTGCAATTGCCCATCGGCAGCATCACGCCGGCTGGCTGGCTGCTCACCGAGCTGAAGCTCGAGGCGAATGGCATGGGCGGCCGCCTCGCGGAGATTTCGCCTTTCCTGAAGTATGCGGACAACGGCTGGGTCAAGCCCGACGGAAAATCCGGCTGGGAAGAGCTGCCTTACTTTCTCAAGGGCTACGGCGATCTCGGCTATGTGGTCGGCGACAAACGCATTCTCGACGACACGCATCACTGGATCGATGGCATCCTGGCTTTGCAAGCCGACGACGGCTGGTTTGGACCGGCGCCGCTGCGGAAAGCCATCGAAGGCCGCCCCGACATGTGGCCGCACATGCCGATCCTGAATGCGCTGCAATCGTTCTACGATGTCTCCGGAGACAGCCGCGTCATTCCCTTTATGACGAAGTACTTCCGCTGGCAGAGCACTTTGCCCGGCGAGTACTTTTCCCGGAGCTGGCAGGACACTCGCTTCGGCGACAATATCGAGAGCATCTACTGGCTCTACAATCGCACGGGTGAGGCCTGGTTGCTCGATCTGGCCAAGAGCATGCATGAACATTCGGCGAAGTGGTCGAAGGATGTCATCAACTGGCACAACGTGAATTTCTCCCAGGGTTTCCGCGAGCCGGCGGAAGTCTGGCAGCAGCTCAAAGACCCCGCGCTGCTGAAGGCGACGGAGCGAAATTACGACAAGGCGATGTTTATCTATGGGCAGTTCGCGGGCGGCGGATTCGCGGCCGATGAGAATGCCCGCGCCGGCTACACCAGCCCGCGCCAGGGCTTCGAGACCTGCGGCATGGTCGAGTTCATGCACAGCTTCGAGATGCTGGACAAAATCACCGGCGCGCCCATCTGGTCCGATCGCTGTGAGGACATTGCCTTCAATTCGCTGCCGGCCGCGCTCACGCCGGATCTCAAGGCGCTTCACTACCTCACGGCGCCGAATCAAGTGCAGCTCGATCACGGCAACAAAGCGCCGGACATCGATAATCACGGCACGATGTTTTCGTACAGCCCGGGTCAGGTCTATCGCTGCTGCCAGCACAATCATCTCATGGGCTGGCCTTACTACGCCGAGCATCTGTGGCTCGGCACGGCGGACGACGGGCTGTGCGCGGCGCTCTATTCCGCCAGCGATGTCGCGGCGACGGTCGGCGCCGGCAAAGGCGAGAAAGTTAAAATCGTCGAAGCCACCGACTACCCGTTCCGCGATACGGTGCAGTTCAAGATTTCGGCCGCGCAACCGGTGAGTTTCCCGCTCTATCTGCGTGTGCCGGGATGGTGTGAAACGCCGGCGGTGCAATTGAACGGCAGCGATCTGGCGACGCCCGGGGCCAAGTCATTGAGCTTCATCGTGATCAATCGGACCTGGAAAGACGGCGATGCCCTGACGCTGAAACTTCCGATGAAAATTGCCGTCAAAACCTGGGAGAAGAACGACAATGCCGTGTCGGTGAACTACGGCCCGCTTTCGTTCTCCCTCGCCATCGGGACGCGCTCGACGCGCTACGGCGGCAGTGATCAGTGGCCCGAGACAGAAGTCTATCCGACCACGGCCTGGAACTACGGACTGGAACTCGATCGCCAGGATCCGGCGAAATCCTTCAAGGTCGTGCAGGCCCCGGTGCAAAATGACGCTCAGCCTTTTACGCCGGAAGCTTCACCGGTCCATCTCGAAGTCGCGGCGCGGAAGATTCCCGCCTGGAAAACCGATCGTCTCGGCGTGGTCGGTTTCTTGAAACCGAGCCCGATTCGCTCGGCGGAGCCGGTCGAAACGGTGAGCCTCATTCCCATGGGGGCAGCCCGTCTGCGCATCAGTTCCTTCCCGACAGTGAGTGATAGTCCCGAGGCGCACGAATGGCCGGAGCCAAAAGCGGCGGACGCCGAACTGAGCGCTTCCTTCGAGCACGACAGCATCGACGCGTTGAATGATGGCATCCTGCCGGCCAAATCGAGCGACGAAACGATCCCGCGGTTTACGTGGTGGGATCACAAGGGTTCGTCGGAGTGGGTGCAGTACACCTTCAAAAACGCACGGACCCTCTCGGCGGCAGAGGTCTATTGGTTTGACGACACGGGCAAAGGACGCTGTCGCGTGCCGAAGAGCTGGCGCCTGCTGTACAAGGATGGCGGGGAATGGAAGCCCGTGCCCGGTGTCTCCAGCTACCCTGTCGCGCTCGATCAATTCAATCGCGTGGAATTTCCCAAACTCACCGTGAAGGAACTGCGCCTCGAGGTCGCGCTGCAGGATGGATTCTCCGGGGGCGTGCTGGAATGGCGCGTTCACGAATAACGAGGCGCGTTTGTTAAAATGACGCTGGCTGCCGCCGTCCCCGTCTATAACGGAGCCCGGACCTTGGAGCGTGTCCTGGCTGCGGTGCGCCGGGAATTGGCCGCGGCCGGCGGGGCCGAACTGCTCGTGATCGACGATGGGTGTGTCGATGCCTCACCAAAAATCGCCCAAGCCGCAAACGCTCGTGTTATTGCGCTCGGCGCCAATCTCGGCCGAGGCGCAGCCCGTTCGCGCATCATGGCGGAGACAGACGCGGAGTTCGTGCTTATGTGCGATGCCACGGTCGAATTACCGGAGGGATTTGTGGAGCGGGCGCTTCGGTATTTGCAGGAGGCCCAGGTCGCCGCGGTTTTTGGCCCGATGGAGACGGCTCCACCGAAAGGCGTGGCCGATCGGTGGCGCAAGCGCCATCTTTTCAAGGCGGGTAGTGGGAGCCAGGAATTTTCCTCGGGCGCGCTGCTGGCGACCTGGGCCTGTGTATTGCGATCCTCCGCGGTGCGCGCAGCCGGGGGATTCGATCCGGCGCTCCGGGCCAATGAGGACGCCGACCTCGGCGCCCGGCTTCTGGCGGCTGGCCACAAGGTGATCTTTGCGCCGGAACTCAGCGCGACGTCGATCAGCAGCGACACGGTGGCTACCGTGATCGAGCGCTACGTGCGCTGGAATACGCAGGGTCGGATTCAGTGGCGGGGTTATCTGCGGCAGATCGCCTATGCGATAAAAGTCATGGCTCGCGAGGACTTCGCGGCGGGGGATTGGCCCGCGGCGTTCGTGAGTTTATTGACTCCTCATGCGCAATGGTGGGCTTCGCGGAAGATGCCGGTGGCGGAGCCAAAGACTGCAGGGCGCGACAAAACATAAGATCGTCGCGGAGGTCCGCCAGGCCGCCAAAGGATGGCGACTGGTTTGCACTATTCGAGAGCAGTGGGACGCGTTTCGACCAGAGGTCGTGTCCCGGTTTAAAATGTCAAAGAACGAACCTGGATGAACCAGGGTTGCCTCCCAGAGGGGGCGGGTGTGTGGATGGATGGATGTAACGTCGGCTCTCTCCCGCCCCGCCGTTCGTCAGCCCGGTTTTACGGGCGTGGAACGACGAGCCAAATGAGCCAAAGAACACCGCGACGAGGGTGGTTCGGTCCGGGCGGGTTAGCTAGGCAACCCAGCCTAAGAACGTGCGGCGTCTCGAGATCGCTTCTCTTGAAGAGCAGTCCCGACGCGGGGGGGCGACTTGCGGCACACGGCTGCAAATCGACCAGCCCCACGCTCGGACTTCTCACGGGCCCGATGCTCGCCTCGCTTTTCGGCGACGGCTCGATGGATTTCGACCGCCGGCGTTGGTTTATGACGCCGGCGGATGAAATTCATCGAGCCTGATCGCTTCGAAGCGATTCGAGAATCGGGCCCTCAGAACTTGATAGCGCGCTGTGACGCAGCGGCTTTTCCGGCGACAGAGCGCCGGTTGCAGGGCTGGGCGTGGGGTTAGGGCATATTTGTAAATTCCATTTCGGCAATTCCGCGGGTCTTTTGGCGCTGGGCAGCGTCGCTCGTCGCGCTGATATTAATTCAAATATCAGCGCTCCTCGCTCCTTGCCCAACGCCAAAATCCCTCGCGGCCTCGCCGAAAGCGAATTTACAAACACGCCCGGGACACGCTCAGTGCCAGGCGGCTGAAAACCGCCTCTCCCTGGAGGAGCATGCAGCGCAGCTCCTTTCTGGAATTTGCATCGTCACAGACTGATCTCACTGCAGGGATCTCTACGGCTATGCGCCGGTCCGAGGACACGACCGGTCGCAACTGTCGGCTGCGGATTTCTCCGGGTCCCGACACAGGTCGAGGCCGGGAGAAATCGTTCGCGAACAACTCTTCCTAGCCCGCGAGCTGTCCCAGAGGCCGGCTTGTTGAAGGCCAGTAACACGCGGGGAGAGACCACTGCGGAGAAGAAAGCAAAACAAGTTCCCTGTGATCGGATGTAGGGCAGGATCTTCCAGCCGACTCGAGCCGCTGTGGTTTGCACAAACGGCGAAGGCAGTTCCCGAACTGCCGAGACGGGCTGGATCTCGTAGTGAAACGAGGCGGCGGGATTGGCGCGCACGGTCGGCGGCTTGCGCCGCCGGGCAGTGTGCGATTCCCGGCGAATCCTGCTCGGAAAGACACGTTTGCAGCGCTGTTGCCAGCGCCGCAATGATGTCTGGCTTTTCATTGATCACGAATGGAGAGTGATGCGGCTTGGTTGGAAGCGCAATTGATTTTAGGGTAACATTGCGGCATCTGTGCTTCTGGCGCCGGCTGGCAGGTCGTAGCCGTATCTTGTCTGAAATCTTGATAAGCAGTAGACGCCAGCTGACCGTGATTATTCAAGACAGACGCCCGAGATGCGGCTTATCGGTTGGCTAATAATAAGCCACCGCGGCTAAGCGCCCGCCGGTGCGATGGGGAAACTAAAGATCGTCCCTTTGTCCACGGCGCCGCCCGCCGTGGTCGTTCCCCGAACGAGCGAGCCGTCTGCTGAAGGAAGCAACGCCCCGCCGGGATTGATTCCTTTCCCCGCTGGGCCAAAGCTGAAGAGCCGGCTGTAGTCGCTGCCGTCCGGATTGATTCGGAAAATCGCACCCGCGTGATGTGTGCCTCCACCTCCCGTGATCCCGACGAGGACGCCATTGACCAGCGCCAGAGAACCGCAGACATTCGTCGCACCCTGAAACAGAATATCGGTAAAGGCGATTTGATGGAAGGCTCCGCCGTTGGTGTCGTAGGTGAAAATGGAGTAGACCGAACTCTTCCCGCCCGGCGGTTTATCATAGGTCAGCCCGTAGAAAGTCGAGCCGATCGCCACCAGGCCATTGCCAGAGAGCAAGCCGTTCCCGCCGCCTGAGCCGAAGACATGGAGCTGGGTGTAGCCCGTCCCATCCGTTTGGATCTTATGGATCGCTCCAGGCAGGGGATTGAACGTCGTGCCATAGAGAGTGCTGCCGACCAACTTCAAGGAGCCGGTAGGGAAGCCAGAGTCCAGGTCCATGCTGCGCAAAACCTGGTAACCGGTCCCATTCGTATTGAGCCGATAGATGACCCCGACACTATGTGCGCCGCCATTGGCGGTGACGCCGTAAATGACCCCGCCGCTGACCAGAGGGGTTCCTACGGGATTGCGGCCGTCGTTTTGAATCGCGGGAAACTCGTGCAGCTTGGTGAAGTTTGAGCCATCGGTCCCAATAGAGTAGATCAATCCGCTGGGACCGTGACCGGGCGAGCTATTGGCGCCTCCACCGTAAGCGACGCCGTAGAGGGTCGAGCCGACGAGGGTCAGAGGGAAGCCGGGATCCAGGAGTCCCTTTTTGAAGGGCGTAGCATTCTCGCCGTCCGCAAATGTATGCAACACTGTATAATGGTTGCTTGAATCTAGCTTATAGATAACGCCGGCCTTGCCGCGGCCCGTGAGGGTCGTTCCGTAAAATGAAGCGCCGTCCGTTACGAGACATCCGGAAGGCGTTTTGCCCGGAAGCGCCTTCGAATCCTTAAAGCTAAAGAGCACCGTATCGGTCGGTGGCGGGGTCTTCTTTGCGGCGTGGCAAAGGAGCGGGGTCGCGAAAGCAACCAAGATGCTGCACCAGCGGGGCGGTGTTTTCATGCGGCCCGATTGTTTCCGAAAACAAGTCGGCCGTCAATCCTGCGCGTTTACCAGTCTTGTTGAGCCCGAGCGAACGAGTTGCTGCTGTGCCGTTCGCTCGGGAAATCGGGGTGGAAGGTCGCTCTTATTGATCGAGATAGCGAAAATAAACCACACGATAACGGATCACCGGCTGCGGCGGGTTGTCCGCGTCTTCGAGGCGGCTTGGCTGGTAGACCACGCTTCCCAGCGCCGCCTGGGTATATGGATCAGAACCCACGCGTTCCGGGCCGTCAAAGACTGCGTATGCGCCGGTGGTATCGAGCGTGAGGGTTTGTTGCGTGCCGTTGCGAAAGAGCGGCGGCGAGCCGGGCAACTGGAAGAGCGTATCCGTGGGGCCGCCGGTGATGCTGATGGGGGCTCGCTGGCGTGCGAGGTCGTCCCAGCGGCCGCTGGGATTCACACGGCCGTTTCCGGGCACGCCGTCGCGGCCCGGCCAGACATAACGCTCGACGAGCGCATAGAAGCGCTTCTCGGCAGCCACGGCGTCGCCGCGCTCGAAGCGGTCGTAGAGGGTGTTTCGCCCGTTCTTGCGGACGGCCTGAGCCACACCCCAGACGCCAAAGGTATTCGAGCGTGTGGTCAGACAGCCGGCCATGTTGCGGAGGACGGTTTCCTTGTCCCACTGCGTCGCGCCATTGGAAAAGCCTGTCACCTCCGCAACTTTGCCCAGGTAGTCGAAAGGCCCGTTCTGCGTTTGATAGTTGGAGATTTGATCAATGACGGCGTCGATGTCGCCCACCGCAGGCAGGTTCTGTAATACGGCGCGAAGCGGATCTTTGCGCTCCGGCGCGTGAAAATATTCATTTTCCGGATAGATGCGGTTGTTCACGTTCACCTGTCCCGCGGTGCTATTCATGAAAGAAGGTGTGGAAAAGGAATCCGGAAGCGTTTGGTCGAGCCGCCACTGATCGTGCGCCATGGGGTAGGTGGCGCCGAAGAGATCGAGGAGCAGCCAGTCCGGAGGCGAGTCCTGTTTTGGCGTCGAGAAATCGAGAGTCCTCCAGGGTTTGCTGGATTGCATGCCGGTATGAATGAGAGACCAGTAGCCCGGCGAAGCCGTGCGGCCGTCGGTCGTGTATTCGTCGCCGCGATTCAGCGCCGCGCCAAAGATCGTGGCGCCTTCGGGCGCGCGCTCGATGTAGTGAAACTTGCTCTTTTCGTCGGAGTTATCCGCGGGTTCGTTGTCATTGATCTTCCCAGGTGTGCCAATGGCGCTGGCCGGCCCCGGCCCTTCGATCTGCGCCGTCCATTGCGTGAGATCCGAGCTGAGCCGCGGATCGCTGATCTGCCAGGAGACGGCCTGCGCTTCCTGCGAGGTATTGAGCGGCACCTGAAAGGTGGCCTGGAGTGTGTCGGTCTGGGTCAAGCCCAACGGAATCATTTGGCGTGGGCGGCCGGGCGCGGCGAGGATGCCCATGCCGGGCCGAAAGCGGATGCGAAGCGACGCCGAACCTTTGGTTGAATCGAAAACCGCGGGATTCCAATCGGCCGTGGTCGAATCGGGAACGACGGTTTGGGTGAGTCCGACGTAATACATCTTGCTCGTCACGACGACGCGATTCGCGACGGGCGCGCCGCCCCAGGAACCGCCGGCGGGACCAAGCACCGTGGAATCTGCGGGCAAGGTTGCGAGCCGCGCGAGATTTTTTGCGGTATTCCAGTTTTTGGCCGCGCGGTCGTCTGTGCCGTCCGTGGGGCCAAACTGTTGTTGTACATTGCCGATCCCGCCGCCTCGGGTGAGGATGTCGAGGTAGTCCATACGGACCGGAAACTGTGCGAGATCGACCACCGGCCCGGTGGAGTTCATGTAATACTCCGCCTCGTACCAATACTGGAGATAAACATCCGACGGCTTGGTGGCGTGGTTCGAGGGCGGGGGAGTCGCGGGGACGGCCCTGGCCAGCAAACGGATCTCTGTGATGTAGGGTCCCGGCATTTGCGGCAGCATGAGCTTTTGCTTTCCACCCACTTGAAAGCGCCAGTAGAAGCGTTCCGGCGTGGAGCCGGCTAATTCCGTGCTATCCGGCGAATAGTTTACGCTCGTCGACCGCATGCCCCAGTCTTGGCTGAAATCGGTAAGCGAGGAGCCGACCTGGGCGGTGGACATGCGCGCCATGAGGAGGATGTTCAACGCGATTTGCCGGCACTCGGCCTCGCCGTATTTGTCGTAAAAGGAGCGATCGTAGCCCGGCCACGATCGCTGCATATAGCCGAGCAGGAGATCGATCTGGGCGCGATTGATGACGTTGCCGCCATTCACCGTGCCGCCGCCATCGTCATCCTGCACTGAACTGGTAAAGCCAAAGACGCCGAGCAATGAATTGAGATGCAGCACCTCGTCCGAGCCGCCGCTAAATTTTCCGGTCGGGTCAAAGACAAATGGATGTTGGTAGGTTGGTCCCGCCTCGAGCGACAGGGGGATGTAGCTCGTGAAGAAACGCGACTTACCGAAGGCGTTGAACTCCGGGCTGCGATTGTAAAAGGTCAGCGAATAGCGATGCTGATCATACCAGGTTTGCGGCGACGGCACATCGACGTAATCCATGATGGCTTCGGGATAGCGAGCAAAGCCCTGGAGAAAAGTGCGCGCGAGCAGTGGGTTGACCTTGAGCTGGCTTGGCTGATCGAGCAGAGCGTCGAGATTTACCGATTGCGGCCGGCCGAGCGACCACTGGCGCGCGCCGCCGGAAGCCGTCGTCTGGCCGTCGCCCCGGGTGAAGACCGGAGTGAGGCGGCCGCCGCTAAGTTGCTTGCCAAAGGCCGAGCCGGAAGAGGCGGGCTTGCCCAAGGCAGTATTGAAATTCACCCGGGCGCATTCGTCGTCCATCCAAAAAGCATAGCGCCCGATGAGAGGATTTTTCGCATCAGCAGGCAGGCTGGGGTCGCGCAGGAGATTCACCCAGCGAACGCGCATAGGTGGTCGGGGCGCCGAGGGATCGGTCGGCCGGCCCGTGATGGTTGGCACGGTGCTGCCGGGGATCGGTTGATTCAGATCCACGGAATCCGCGTCGCGCGGCGCCGACGGATCCGGCGCCTCGGTCACGGCGCCCGTGTGCAGCGGAATTGCCTTCGAGGCTCCGTCGCTGATGACCGTGAGTTGTCCTGGATTGACGAGCCAATTGGCGCCGGGGGCCGTCAAGGTGCTTTCGGCGAGGCGCGCAGGCTCCGGGATGTTTGTGCGCAGCAGGGAAATGGCATGGGCTACCGCGCCTTGGGCGAGCAATTTCGCGCGTTGCGAATCCTCGTACGCGCCGGCGGCTCGGCGCTCGATGGACATGGTGGAAACGAAGCCGATGAGCAGCAGCACCAGCATGCTGAGGGAGATAAGGGTCACCACGAGGGCCACTCCGGCGCGCGCATTTCGGCGAGGACGCGGCCCTGCCGCAATAGGTGTGAAACTAGTTTCCATTGGTGAGACGAATCTTGGTCGTAAATATCCGCGCATCGTGGATACCTTGTTTCTGAAGGGCGCTTTGCAAAGCATCCCGGGAAGCGGCGACATCGAGACTGCCGTCCGGCGCGATCGCCTGGGTCTGTTCCGGAAGATGATTGGTCCGCGCAATGGTGTCTTTGCTCAGCACGACAAGGGTCAATTCCACGGCAGCCGGGAGCCGGTTGGCCTTCAGGCTTTGACTCGTCTGTGCGAGGTAGAGGAAGGACTTGCCATTGGCAAACGGGGTAGTGGTGGCCATCTCGAAGTAAGCCGCGGAGTTGAAGTAAAGCCGGGTGGAAGGATGAATGCTCGATTGCGAAGCGAGCGGAATGGCATTTCCCAGGAGATCGAGCGGCTGAATCCAAAAGCCGATCACGCCGTCCGCCACGCTGGAGACGACAGCGGTGGTGTTATTAGGATCCTCCTCCGCAAACGCTTCGGAATTCCAGCTGCCCGTGAACCAATCGGCCGTAGTCGGATTGGTGCGCCGGGGCAGCGTATCGGTGGTGTTGGCGGGTTGGCCGGGATAGTAGGGATTGGCGTCGCCGGAGGCCGTCCTGGCGTCGATGCAGATGCGCTTCAGGCGATAGAAATGGTTTGGTTCGTCGCGATAGAGGTAGTAGCCGAGACACTCGCGGCCGCCGCCCTGGCCGAGCGGCGCTATCCAGAGGAGCACGCTGGATTGCGGCGCGACATTTGTCGCTCCCACGGCGGTGAGGATATCCGCAGGCGCCAGCGCGAATTGCGAGCGCGTATCGACGATGGCCGGGGCCGCCTCGCGGGCGATGATTTCCAGGACGGAACGCGCGTTTTGGTAGCGCTCCACGCTGGCCTGTCCTCCTCGCCACAGTTTCGAAGCGCCTTCGACAACTGAGAAGAGCAGGAGAAAGAGAAAGGCGAGCAGCGAAAGGGAGAGCAGCAGTTCGACCAACGTAAACGCACTGCTCCAACCGCGGCCGGAGGAGCCCGGCGACGGCGAGAAAATGTTAGCGCTGTGGTTTCTCAAAACTCGACTTTTGGCGTGTATTGCGGATCGATTTTTTGCCAATCCGGCCCGCTGTGGGAAGTCACCGGGTAGGTCACGACGACGCGCGGATTTGCCGCGCCGACGGCGACTCCGGAGTCGGTCTGGATGGGCCACGACAGAGCGATGCGGACAAAGAGAAGGTCGCGGGTATTGAGCAGCGGTTGCGGGCTGGCGCTCAATTCGATGTCGGCGCGATAGGCGCGGCGATTGAGATCGGCCTGGCTCGCGTCGGGCGCGATGTAAAGGCCGTCGGCGTCGAAATAGAGGGGACTGATGCTTGGCGCGCCGGCCTGCAGCGGCTGGCCGGAGAGGCGTTGATGGACGGATTCCAGGATGAATCCGGTGATTGACGAATTTGCCGCATCGCGCGAAGCGCCGAGTCCGGCGGGCAGTACGCCGATGAGCGCCACAAATGCCGTGGCGATGATCGCGAGCGAGAGCACGACTTCCACCAGGGAGAAGCCGCGGCGATGGAATGATTGCTTCATGGCCGGTAGACCTGAGCGCGGCCGGTGAGGGTATCCACATTCACCTGCGCCCAATTGGCGGCGATGCCTTTGGCTCTGGAAGTGTGAATGACTTTAGAATCATTGCCCAGACTGCCGGAAGTGGCGACGTAGATCAGGCGGCGGGCGGCGCTGCCCGGCGCGCGTGCGTTGCCGGAGGGCAGAAACTCGATGAACCGGGCGTCGCCGGGCTTATCGATCGAATCCACATCGGATTCCACCGCGCCAGTTAACTTATCATCCAGCACGGAGTCGCCACGGGCCACGGCGGGATCGAGTTTGGCATAGGCTCCGCCGGCCAAGTAGTCCGGGATGCCGGGTTCCAACACGACACCGACGGGTAGTTCCCGCCAGTCCGTAATGGCATAATAGGATTGCGACTCGTCGTTCCAGGCCTGGAGGCAGATGCGGCGGAGGCTTGACTCCGCGCGATGATCCCACTGGCGGGCGACGACGAAGCGCACCACGGTGTGACGGGAGATCGCCTCCGAGCGCGCGGCATTCAGCCAGCCGGCCAGGAGGGCCGCGCCATTCGAGAGGCTCTGGGCGCTGCCGAGGCCGTTCATCGCCGGCACGGAAATGCCCAGGATGAGGGAGATGATGCCCACCACCGTCAGCAATTCGACGGTGGTGAAGCCGGATGCGCAGGTTGTTTTGTGATTCATGGCGATGCGTCGATTACGAATTCGCTCTGGAGGGTCGGCGACGGAAGCGGCCGAGGCCGAGGGAGACGGCGCTGAGGAGGAGCGCGCCCGCGCCGGGTTCCGGAACAGGCAGCAGTTCATAGTGAGTGGCATCGTATTGGTTCAGCGCATACCCACTGGCGCCGTTGAAGCTCACGTCGGCCTGGCCGTAGGCTGCGGAGAAGGCAGATGCGACGCCCTGAAAAAACAGGTGATCGCCATTGGATCCCAAGTCATCCGGGGCGAGCCAGTTGGCGATGGTCAATTGCGCTCCCGTCGAATGAGTGCCCAGCCCGGCAAACAGGAGCGAACTATCGCCCGCCAATCCCAGATCGATCGTGGAGTTTGCCGTCAAAGAGAAAAGGCCCAAGCCCTGCGTGGCGGAATCGCCTTCACTGAACCCAGCGGTGGCAAAGATTCCTCCCGCGAGATTCAGCGTCGCCGAGGCATCGATTTGGTTGGAGGCGCCGAGCTGGAGTGTTCCTCCGACGTTCAAAACGGACGTCGACGAGATGCTGCCGGAAACGATGAGCGTGCCGGCGGAAACCGTCGTTGCGCCAGTGTAGGTGCTCGAGCCGCTAAGCGTCCATGTCCCGAGGCCATCCTTCTGGACGGTGACGACGCGAGTGGACGATCCGGAAAGGCCGTCGGTCACTGCACCCGAGACAATTCCCTGGCCGCCGCCGCTGAGCAGCAGATTACGCGCGCCGGTGGCGCCATTGGCATTGATGCCGCCGGCTAAAATCAACGTTCCCGCCTGCGCGACAAAGCGCGAGTCTCCGCCGGAGCCATTGATCAGGGCGATGCTTCCCTGAATAACATTCTGTCCGGCGAGATTTACGATGGCTCCGGCGGTTTTCAGCGCCGTCGTCGTGCCGGCTCCGTCGCTGCTCGTTTGGAAACTGATGGTCGACGGGAGCGTAATATCTCCTCCGGAGCCGTCGAGATACAGGCTCGGACGGGCGGCGCTGGCGATGGAGACGGTCTTGGCGCCGGAGCCTAGACCGCCGCTGTTGGTGATCTGGAGCGCGCCGCCGCTGATCGTGACGTTGCCGGCGAAGGTATTCGCGCCGCTGAATTTTACCAGGCCGCTCGGGGAATTTGCGCCCGTCACACCAATGGTGACAGCCGTCGCGGCGGTGCTGCTGCCTGTGATATTCTGGGCGAGATTGAGCAGGGAATCGCCCCGCAAAATCGAAAGCGCGCCCGACCCGCTGAGGGCGATGTCGCCCGCGCCGAGGTCACCTGCGAGGCTGCCTCCGGCGCTGACGCCAAGTTGCAGCAGACCGGCGCTGATATTTGTTCCCCCGGTGTAGCCTTGCGCCGCCGTCAGGATAAGCGTGCCGTTTCCGGTTTTGGTCAGGCCTCCCGCGCCGGCGATCGGATTCGAGACGGTGAGCGCGCCAGCGGCCACCTGGACCGTGCCGCCGCCTTGCAAGGTGATTATCCCGGGTAACGAGGCCGAGGCGCCGCTTTGCGAGAGAATGCTTCCTCCATGCAGTTGAATGGGCTGGGTGATGGTGTAGCCCGTGAGATCCAGCGTCGCGCCGCTCTCAACCGACGTTCCGGCGGCGCCCGTGCCCAGCGCGCTGGAATTCCCGACCGCCAGAGTGCCTGCGCCCACGTCGATGGAACCGGTGAAGGCGGAGTTGTTCCCGGAAAGGGTCAGAATTCCAGAGCCGTTTTGCCGGACGATGCCGGCCCCCGAAATCGCATTGGCAACGGTCAGATTATCCGGCCGGAAAAAATTGAGCGTTCCGTTGTTCAGCACGGCGCCGCCGCCGAGTTGCCCGGCGCCGACGGCGGCCCCGTCGCCGATCTGGATGGCGCCGCCGAGGATCGTAATCGGCCCCGTGAAATCGTTGCCGCCGGTGTTGGTCAGGGTAAGCGTGGCGGCGCCCCTTTTTAGCAATTGCGTCGTTCCACTGAGTTTTCCTGCGCCGGAGAAGATGAAGTTGTTGGCAGAGGCGTTGACGGTGACCGACGCAGGCGTGAGAGCGGCTCCGAGTACGACATTTGTCGCAACTCCGGGAGTGTCGTCGAAGATCGCGCTGTCGGTTCCAGCCGCGCTCTGGAGGTAACGCGTCGCGGTGAGGCTGGTGGATTCATGCCAGTTGACGGAGCCTGCGCCGACGGTGGGATCCGGTCCGTCGTTGATATCCCAAACATTGCTTTGCGCTCCGGTCCAGACCGGCACGTCGAAGCGCGTGATATTCAGGACGATCTGCGATTGCAGAGCATTGTTGACTAACACTCCGCTGACGCGATTTGGCAAGGCGGCGGCAGGGAGGACGCCGCTGACGAAGGCGGCAAAGCCATCGCCGCCGATGCTGCTGCCATACTGAACCAGCGGGAAACTGCCCAGCCCGAGTCCGCCGCCGGAAACGGCGACCGAAACGGTTCCATGAGTGGCAAATGACGCGGTCTGAATGAGAGGTGTCGAAGAAACACTCTGCGGACCGAAATCGAAGGTGAGCCCGGCGCCCGCGCTGGAGCCTACGGTGAGCGAGGCGGTATGCAGGGTTTGCCCCGGTGCGCCGAGCGCCACTCCAAAGGCAGCGCCATCGGCAACGGTGACGGCTCCGCCGCCGGTCTGGGCCGTGGAGACGGTCAAGGAGCCAGCCTGCACATTCACCGGCCCGGTGAACGTGTTGGCTCCGGTCAAGGTCCAAGCGCCAGCGCCGACTTTGCTCACGCTTAGCGAAGTGGAATTCGTATCGGAGATCACGCCTTGGGCGTAGCCTGCGCCACCCGCCGCGCCATCGAGGATCAGCGTGCGGGGATTTATGGAGGTGGAATCCGGGGCGATCGCTCCGGAGAGAGTGAGCGAGCCAGCCTGCACCTGGATGCGGGTTTGGCCGCCGCCGTAGCCGCCTTCGGCGAGCGCGATCGGTCCGGCGATGACATTGCTTCCGGCGAGATTGACGAGAGCGGGTGTGGCCGCGTCGTCGTTGCTCGTCCGCAAGGTGAAGTTTGCGGGCAGGGTGACCCCGGTCGCGCTGCTCAATTGCAAGCTGGGAGCATTGCTCGCGCCGCTCACGGTCACGGTCTTTGGACCGGCGCCGAGCGCAGCCGAATTGCTAACGATCAAAGCGCCCCCGCCGATCGTGACGTCGCCGGTAAAGCTGCTGACCTTATCCAGCGTGAGCGACCCGGCCCCGAGTTTCTGCAGCGCGAGATTGTTGGCGTTGAGGTTGCCGCCGCCGAAGGTTGGGGCCTGCGCCGCGGGGATGGCCGCAGTATTATTGATCGTGAAGACCGAGTTCGTGGCGGCCCCGCCCACCACGGCGTTCGCGGCTTGATTGGAGGTTCCCAGGATCGAGAGCCCCGTCACAGTTTGATTGCTGGGTCCGGATGCATCGCCTAACTGCAGGATGCCCGCATTTGCTCCGTTGCCGAAGGAAATGGCCCCCAGAGCGGAGAGACGATTGTCGCCGCCACTGAGGATCAGGCTTCCGTTGTTGACGCGTACGCCACCGGTGAAGGTATTTGCCGCCGTAATCGTGGCGTTGCCGGCGTTGGATTTGACGATTCCGCCGGTTCCAAGCGGGCCAGTCTGCAAGGCGGTGGCAAAGAGCGTGTTCGTGCCGGCTGTGTTGTTCACGGCCAGAGTGGCCGTCACGCCGTCCGAGAGAACCAAATGGCCGGAAACGTCGTCGGTATTCGCGTTCCACGTCAGGGTGGAATTGCCGGTGAAGGTTACGGGATTTGCGCCGAGTGAACCGCTAACAAAGGAAAGTGTGCCGGCGCTGATGAAATAGCCGCCGGTCAGCGTATTGGCCACGTTGTTCAGGACCAGAGTGCCGGCGCCGGTTTTTGTCAGTCCCGAGGTCCCGCCGATCCGGGCGTTGACGGTGGTGGTCCCGTTGTTGATCTGCGCGACACCTGTTCCCGAGGAGACGGCAAATATCAGGGTCGGCGTGCTGCCGGCGCCCCCGTTTGCGCCCAGTGTCCAGTTATTGGTGGTCGAGCCGCCTCCGGCATTGGTATCGCCAAAGATGACTTCGCCAACCGTGCGGTCGAGCGTGGTCGTGCCGTTATCGAGGTTCAGGGTATGGTCGGCCGTGATGTCCAGGGTGTTGGCATCGATGACAATATCGGCGGCTCCGTTCCCAGGGTTCAGGCTGCCCACCCAATTCGCGTTGTTATTCCAATTGTTATTTGTCCCGCCGGTCCAGGTATAAGTGGTCTGGGCGTAGGCTCCCACGAAGGGCGTGACGGCGAGGCCGAGGAGCGCGAGGCGTTGAGGCCAGGGCAGGGATCGATAGAGCTCCAGAAACGAACGGTTATATTTTTTCACGAAATGGTTTGGCGGCGTTGAGTGGGTGGTTGCGTTTCCGGGAGGGATTGAAGTGGCAGCGAGGCGACTGATCGGAAGTGTCCCAAAGCTGGGAGGCGGGCGGCTTTTTTTAGTGCGGGAGCTTGCTCCCGCTTTGTCTGCGCCGCGATTTAGTGAGGCGTCAGATTCGCTTGGTATTTCCGGAGCGTTGCGCGGAATTTAGCGTTCAGCGTGAACTTTGACCTAACAAAGCGGGAGCAAGCTCCCGCACTCCAAAGGCGTCGGCGTTGCGCCAGACTCTGTTGGCCAGCTAAGACATGATCGAGTAGGCGACCTCGCCGGCGACGTCGGTGAGCCGGAAGTCGCGGCCGGCGTAGGGATAGGTGAGTTGCTCGTGGTCGAGACCCATCAAGGCGAGGAGCGTGGCGTGCAGATCGTTTGTATGCATGCGGCCGTCGACGGCATTGATGCCGAGTTCGTCGGTGGCGCCATGTGTGAAGCCCTTTTTCACCCCGGCTCCGGCGAGGAACATGGAATAGCCGGTGATGTTATGATCGCGGCCATCGGGGCCTTGTGAGGTCGGCTGGCGGCCGAATTCCGAGCCGAAGAGCACGAGCGTATCTTCCAGCAGGCCCCGGGCTTCGAGATCGGCAAGAAGGGCTGCGGTCGGCAGATCGACGGCGCCGCAACGTTCGATGAGGCCGTTGTGCAAGTTCTTGTGATGATCCCACTGAGGCGCTGTGATCTCGACAAAGCGGACGCCGGCTTCGCTGAGACGGCGCGCCATGAGACACTGGCGCGCGAAGGAGCCGGCCGGTCCGGGCTTGATGCCATAAGCCTCGCGCACGCTTTGCGGCTCGCGCGAAATATCGAGCAACTCGGGGATTTTCCCCTGCATGCGGAAGCCGAGTTCATAGGATTGAATGATGCCATCCACGGGATCTGGCGCGCCGGGCGTGGCGGCGAGATCGTGGTTCATGGCCTGGATGAGATCCAGTTGCCGGCGTTGCAGGCCGGATGGGACAGCCGCCCGGATGTTAGGCAGAAAACCTTCGTCGGTGATCCGTGTGCCTTGATAGGAGGCGGGCAGGAAAGCGCTTCCGTAATTCACCGCGCCGCCGAAGTTGGGCGACGGATTGATGGTGATGTAACCGGGCAGATCCTGATTTTCGGAGCCCAGACCGTAGAGGAGCCAGGAGCCCATGCTCGGCCGGGTGAGCGCGGCATTGGCGCTGCCGGTGTGCAATTGCACGACGGCCTGCGGATGCGCGGGCGTATCGGTATGCAGACCGCGAAGCCAGCAGAGTTTGTCCGCGTGGCCGGCGATATTGGGCAGGAGTTCAGAGAACCACGTGCCAGTCTGGCCGTACTGTTTGAAGCTGAATTTTGAGGCCGTGAGCGTGCCGCCGTTTGGCCCGCCCTTGCCATTGTTGGCCTGGAGCTCGGGCTTGTAGTCAATCGTATCGACGCCGGACATGGCGCCCTCCATGAAAACAAAGATGAGGCGCTTTGCTTTCGCTGGCAGCGCAGGCTTTTTAGGCGCGAGGGGATTTGGCGCAGCGGCGGCGGTGAGAGCTTTGAGTTTTTGCTGGCCGAGCAGTCCGGCCAACGCGAGGTAACCAAAGCCAGCGCCTGCGGAGCGCAGCAAAGAGCGCCGGGAAAGGTTGTGAAAGGAATTAGGATTGAACATGGGATTCAGTGAAAAGTGGGAGTTAACGAACGAAGCGGAATTCGGCGGAGGCATAGACGGCCTGGACGAGACTCATCCAAGCGGCTTGTTCAGGGGTGCGCGGTTTGACGACGGCTTCGCGGGCAAGAAGCGGGGTGTGATCGACGTCGTCCGGATTGATAGGGGTCTCGGGGACGACGGGTTTTTCTTCGTCGGCGGAAGGAGTTGCGGTGGACTCTGCGGGAGCTGCGGCGCCGGGATCCGCGGCCGCTGTGTAGCTGAGAAGAAACTCGTGCGCCCGCGCCAGTTCGCCGGCTTTTGGCAGCCGCCCGAGCGCCAATTCGTAGAGGCGCTGCACCCCTGCGATTTCCGCTTCACCGCTCCCCTGGAGCTTCTCGGCAAAGTTCAGGGACTGCTGCTGAACGAAGGAAGAGTTGAGGAGGAAGAGCGCCTGAGTCGGCACCGTGGTCGATTCGCGCTGGCCGGTAACCAGGGTTTGCGAGACCGGATCGAAGGCTTCCAGAGAGGCTGGCGTAAGTCCGCGCAACAAGGGCAGATAGACGCTGCGGGTGTGGCTGCTGTTGGCGGCTTCGTGGATGGCTCGCGCCTCCGGGCCATTGTCGCGCAGCTCGATCATGCGCAGCTTGCCACCGGCGGGCGCGCTTGAGGGGGCGAGATCGAGTTGGCCGGAAGTGGCGAGGATCGTGTCCCGCATCTCCTCGGCGTCCAGCCGCCGCGGAGCGTGGCGCCACACGAGGCGATCTGCCGGATCGACGGCGACGTGATCCTCCGGCGCCTCGGAGCCGAGGCGATAGGCGGAAGAGAGAACGAGCGTCCGGACGAGCTTCTTCAACGACCAACCGTTGTCGACGAACTGATGGGCAAGGTAATCCAACAATTCCGGGTTCGACGGCGCATCGCCTTTTACGCCGAAGTTATCTACGGTGATGACGAGGCCCGCGCCGAAGAGATGTTCCCAGACGCGATTCACATAGACCCGGGAGGTCAGGGGATTTTTCGGATTTGTGATCCATTGAGCGAGTTGCAGACGGCCGCTCTGCTGTGGATCCACGGGCGCTGCGCCGGGAACGGCAAAGGCGGTGAGAAAGCCGCGCGGCACGGTCGGCCCAAGCCGCTCTGCTTCTCCGCGGATGCGGACTTCAGTATCGGCGACAGTCTTGGCCTCGCGCACGCCATGGACGGCCTGGCCGCGGCTGGCCGGATCGGTGAGCGCCATCAATTCGCCCCGGAGCTTCTCGTACTTGAGCCGGTAGGGCCGCTGCACGGGCTGGCCGTTTGGACCCTTCGCGAGGCCTTCGGGTGTGCCGCGAATGGCGTCGAAGGCTTCTTTGGCTTCGTCGACTTGCGCGGTGAGTTTCTCCACCTCGTCGGCAGGGGCGGGCGCCACGCTCTGGTGCAGCACCACGAGCTCGGTGGGCGCATAGTAGTCGAGGCCGCCGCCGCCCATTTTGTTACGCACGCCGGCGCAGTCTTCGGTGCTCGTGAAGATTCCCGCGAGACTGTAGTAATCCGTCGTGGGAATGGGATCGAATTTATGGTCGTGGCAGCGCGCGCAGGTGACGGTGAGGGCGAGCGTGGAGCGGGTCACGGCGTCGATCTGTTCATCCACGTTGTCCATGATGAAACGGATCTTGAATCGCTGGTTCACGTCCTTGACCCCGAGGGCGAGAAAGCCTGTGGCCGTGCGCAAGCGATCCTGTTCCTCGGGATTCTCGGCGGGTAACAAATCGCCGGCAATCTGCTCCTGGAGAAAACGGTCGTAGGGAAGGTCGCGATTGATCGCGTCGATGACATAGTCCCGATACTTCCAGGCGTAGGGGTAGGGGATGTTTCGCGAAGGGCCGGTGGACTCGCCGTAGCGCGCCACGTCGAGCCAATGGCGGCCCCAGCGCTCGCCAAAGGCGCGTGAAGCGAGCAGGCGATCGACCACGCGATCGTAGGCATCCGGCGTAGTGTCGACGGTGAAGTCCTTTAATTCATCGGGTGTGGGCGGCAATCCGGTGAGGTCGAAAGTAACGCGCCGGAGCAAGGTCGCCGGGTCCGCTTCCGGCACTGGCGCGAGGCCTTTTGCTTCAAGTGCAGCGAGAATGAATCGGTCGGCTCCGGTGCGCGGCCAGAAGGTATCCTTCACCTCGGGCGGCTCAGGAGATTTGAGCGGCTGCCAGGCCCAGTGCTCTTGTTTGAGCTTTTCGTAGGCGGGCCGGGTGCGGCCCAGAGACGCAGGGATGTGTTCCCGCGGCCAGGCGACGCCTTCTTTGATCCACTGCGCGAGATCGGCGATTTCTTCGTCGGTGAGGAGATCGCCCTCCTTGGGCATTTGCGCATGCCGGGCATCGAGCGTTCCCCGGACGCGCTTGAGGAGCAGGCTTTTGTCCGGATCACCGGGCACGATGGCCGGGCCGGATTTGCCGCCCATGAGCAGGCCGTTGCGATCGTCCACGCGCAGTTCCCCGAGCAATTTCGTGTCCGCCGAGTGGCAGCTGTAGCAGTGGCTGACCAACATTGGGCGTACTTTCTTTTCGAAAAAGTCGACGCCGGCGTCGGGGTTCGCAGCTGGTTCGTCGGCGTGCGCCGTCGCCGCGAAAAGGAGCGACAGAATAACATACGGCCGAAAGTCTCGGTGCTTCATGAGTAAAACGCTGCTCGAGGCAGGAATGGGCTCGGAAGCTGGCGGAAGTCGCCTCACTCCGGCTGAAACGCAGGGCGCTTCGGCCCCGGGATTTACAGTGTTTCGTCTCCCCTGCGTGGGGCTGACGTGGGGCATCGTGCCGCAGGTCGGCGAGGTCTGCAATAGGAAACTTTATTTTTTTAGTAGTGATTGCGGAAGTAGGTGAAGCTCCGGGACGGGAAGTGGGCGCGGGGGTGGCGCCAAATCGCCCGCGGACTTGCCGCTCTGGGGCGAGGGCCATTTCGAGGAATGGGAGGAATGGGAGGAATGGGAGGAATGGGAGGAATGCCTGTTCGGGAAGGCCATGATGGGGTGTTTACGGAGCGCGGCGCCCGCCCCGCCGCGTTTCCGCCACACCGCGCGAGGTAAGAATACCTCGCCTACTTTGCGCTGCGTCACTTCACGATTGATCGGCGGGGCTCATTTCGAGCGAGCTGATGGGTGCTCCGGCGAGTCCGCGGGTGGGCTTCGTGTCTTCGTGTCTTCGTGTGAACGTTTTTCCTCCGTGTGACTCGAGGAATGTCGAAATCATCGGTATCGGGCGATGCTCATGCGGAGATAGTCTCACACGAAGACACGAAGACACGAAGCGGTCCCGCAGACTTGCCGAAGGGATGCAGGCAACGATTTGACGCAAAGATGCCGCAATGCTTGCGAGAGATGCTGTCACATTTTCGGCGTTGGCGGTAGAACGTAAGATCGGTGCAAAGGTCGAGCAGTATTAGGGCAACCTTGACCTCACGGGGGCGAGTCGATATAATGCTATTAAATTCATGCAATCGATCAGCCTTCACGAGATCTCCGCAGATAGCGCGGAATTCTTTCAGCATCTTTCTGCTGGAGAATCCTGTGCGGTCATTGATCACGGACGCACGCTGGCACTTGTCATTGGCGTGAGCGATTCCGAGTCTGCCAGTCCGCGGCAGGCAGGGCTTTATGCCGGACAGATTTCCATCGCTCCAGATTTCAATGAGCCGCTTGCCGATTGGGACGAAGCCTTGAATCGCCCAATTTTCTGAATCGCGACGCACTCTCATATTCCTCTTTGGTCTGGGTCGCTGTTTTATGGAATTTCTTCTGGATACCTGCGATTTCCTCTGGCTTGCCGCAGAACCGCAGCGCTTGGGAGACGTTCGCTGCAACGAAATCTGTAATCCGCGCAACCGACTTTTCCTGAGCGCGGTCTCCGCTCAGGAGATCGCGATTAAAGCTGGCCTTGGCAAATTGACACTGCCCTTATCGCCCGAGAGATTCATTCCTGAGGCTTGCCAGCGGTTGAATATCCTTGCTCTCCCTTTAGTTTCGGAGGCCGCATTGCTGCTCGCTGCGTTGCCCTCCCATCATCGTGATCCCTTCGACAGAACTCTTATCTGTCAGGCGATTTTCCACAATTTTACTTTCGCCTCGTCTGATCCGCTAATTCGCGCGTATTCGGTGCGACTCTTCTAATTTGTTATTTACTTCTTGGAAATCCGCCCCGCCAGCCCGTGTTGCTGGTTATCCAGTCCCGCCGGAATTCCGGCGCTGAAAAACAGCGTCCCGTCCTGCGCTCCCAATTCATCGTCGTCGGCGACGAATGCCTTCAATGCGGTCGCTTGCCGGCCGGGCTGAATCGACCAGAGGTCGTCGAAGCTTAAGGCCGCCCGATCGGTGCGCAGCAGCGGGCCTTGATCGGCAACCGGCGCGGGATGCGTGAAGAGATTGGCCAGGCTGAATTGCCGTATCGTGCCGTCGCCGAAATTCCCGACGAGCAGGGTATCGTCCTGGACTGAGGCTGAGTTGCGCACGATCGCCATGCCCCAGGGGGCATTAAGGCCATTGCCATCTGCGCTTTTGACGAATTGCGTGATGAGTTTGCCCTGGAGATCGAAGACATTGATGTATCCGCCGCCGCCCATGGGATCGGCCTGGTTGACGTAAGTGACGGCCAGCGCGCGCTGGATGGTTTTCCCGATGCGCACGGAGTAGCGCTGGATATTGTAGGGCGCAAAGCCCGTCACCGCCTGCGGATCGGCAAAGGCCGCGACCCCACTGATGGCGGGAAGCGCAACGGGGGCAAAGCTGTTCTCGAAAACTTCGATGCGGCCCTTGCCGTAGTTTACGGTATAGAGCCGATGTTGCAGCGCTTCGCCCGGAGTAATTTCCACCAGCGCCAAAGCGAGGCCGGTGTAATTGGAACCGCTGTCGCCGGTGAAGCCGACGATCACTTTGGCCGCATCGGCGGCCGGGTTGTATCCGCCGATCTGGCCATCCCACGTCGCGACCAGCAATTGGCTCGGGAAGGAGGCGCTGCCGACGGTGAGGGGAAATTCCGCGGTATCCGTCGGTGTGGCAAAGGCGGCGTGATCAATGATGAGGGCCGTGGGGCTGCCGGTAGCGCCGGCGCTGACCGCCGGCACGGTGATGACCTGCGCCGTGGTGGCGGGAGCCATTTTGAAAGGCGCGCCGTTCAGGCTATAGCGCGTGATCTTGCCCGAGCCATTGTCCGCCACCCAGTAGCTGGCGCCGTCCGCGGCCAGCGCCAATCCCCAGGGATTGGTCAAATTCGCGTCGTGATTTGGCGAGACGCCTGGGATATCCGAGTCGAGGGTGACCCAGGTATGCGAATTGGGTTTTGCCTGGAGCGGGGCGAGAGAAAGCAGCGCCGTGCCGATCGTGCAAAGAGCGAGCACCCGAAAGGGAGATGAACTTATTTTCAACTGGAGCGAATGGCGGGAAATTTTCAAAGATCGACGCAATAGGTTGCCTGCAATGGAGCCAAGTCTACACCGGGAAAGGGCGCTTGTCTTCCGGGAATTTTCGGGGCTGGGTAAAATGGGGAAAAAATTATCACTCTGCGCTGGAGGTATTCGCCGCAGGACGACCGTTTCCCAGTTTTTACCAGGGGCCGCCCGAAAACGCTTGCTCCGAGGCCGGGATCACGTTGGCTGTCCGCCGCCGATTTCGCAAGATACGAAAAGCGGCGCCTTAATGCGCTTAATGCGACCTTGGCGACCTCGGTCGCCGCGCTTCAGATTATCGCTCAGTGAATCCACCCGATACCGTTGCCCAAGATCCAACGCCTGCCGAGCCATCCCACGAAACCAAACCCAGGCGGCGCTATTTCATCCAGGTGGAATGGTGGGTTCCAACCTTGCGGGGTTGGCTCGTTCTGCTTGTCGGCGCGCTGATCCTCGCTGGGGTCATCGTCGAGTATGCACACCCTTTTCTTTCTCCAAATGCGCCGCTCTCGGACGGAGTGCTCGTGGTGGAGGGCTGGGGCGACGACGAGATGATGTGGCAGGCCGTGAAGACAATGGATGCCGGGCGCTACCAGACGCTCTACGTCACGGGCATGGGGATCGATCGGACCAGCGTTTTTTCCGAATATGGCAGCCAGCCGGAACTCAGCGCGGCCATCATAAGGCAAATCAGTGAAGGGCGGGTCGAGCCGATCCCAGTGGTGGCGGATAATGTGCGCAAAGATCGAACCTATTCGTCTGGTCTGAGGCTGAAGGAATATATGCAGAGCCATGGCGGCATCCCGAAAAAGATCACGCTGCTTTCGTCAGGACCGCACTCACGGCGCAGCCAATTGATGTTTCGCAAGGCTTTTGGGGACAGCGCGGAGATCGGAATCATCGCGCACCAGCCAGCGGGCTATGACCCGGCGCACTGGTGGCGCGACCCGGAAGGGATCCGAACGGTGGTGAGCGAAGGGGTGGCGTACCTCTATGCGCGCTGGCTGTTTTGGAATTTCGGTTGAGCGGAGCGGTGAAACGGCCGAACCGCCGGGGCGGCCGGAATCGCTCGAAGTCTTGATCCACAAAGGAGTTGCGCGCTGCGGGCCGCTTCGCGCGGCGCCGGCATTTCGGCTGACGCGTGATTGTTGCAAGGAAACACGTCAAAGTCGCTCGAGGTTGTTGACGCCCCAGATGCAGGATGCTAGCTTCCGCGCAGCCCAGCCCGGGCTGCCCCCCTGGCGAAGCGCCGAATGCTCAACAGCCAAGTCCTTGTCTTGAATCGGCTTTGGCAGGCGATCAACGTCTGCTCGGTAAGGCGTGCGTTCACGCTCCTCTGCGCCGGCCACGCTCAAGTGGTCAACGCCGACGGGCGCAATTTCTCGACGCATGATTTCGAGAGCTGGCGGAGTTTCTCCACGCAGACTCCGGGCGACGAGATGGTGCATACGATCTCCTTCAAGATCCGGGTCCCGCGGGTGATCGTGCTGCTGCTCTTCGATCGCATGCCGCGCAAGGAGGTGAAATTCACGCGGCATAATATCTTCGAGCGGGACAAGAATACCTGCCAGTACTGCGGCAAGCATTTCGAGCGAAAGGATCTCAATCTCGATCACATCATTCCCCGGGACAAAGGCGGAGCGACCACGTGGGAGAATATCGTCTGCTCATGTATTCCGTGCAATACGCGGAAGGGGAACCGGCTGCCGCACGAAGCGCACATGAAGCTCATCCGGAAGCCGGAGCGGCCGAAATGGCGTCCTTTCGTGCATATTACTTTCGATTCTCAGTTACACGAGAGCTGGCGGCATTTCATCGATCTGGCCTACTGGAACGTCGAATTGGGCGGCTAAAGTCGAATAGAAGCGGCCTAGCGGCCGCGCGAATTTCAAAGGAAATCGGGGGCTGAAAGCGCGGAAATCGTGTTTTTCGCTGAAAATACGCGGTTTTCTTGATATTTACATTGCAGTCTTTGGCGCAGGCGATTACGGCATCCATCTTCTATGCCGTCATCACGTTTGACCAAATCCCAACTCCTCACCACCCTCGCAACCGAAGCCAACACCGATAAGAAAACAGCAACCGCGCTGCTCGAAGCGCTGGTTGAAACCGCTTATCGCGAAACCAAGAAGAAAGGCGAATTCGTCATTCCGGGCATCGGGAAGCTCGTGAAACAGAAGCGCAAGGCTCGCACGGGCATCAACCCGAAGACCGGCGAAAAGATCAAGATCGCGGCGAAGACCGTCGTGAAACTGCGCATCGCCAAAGCTGCTAAGGATGCTGTGTTCGGCGAAGCCGCTGCTCCCGCTCCCGCCAAGAAAACCCCCGCGAAGAAAGCTCCTGCTGCGGCTGCCAAGGCTCCTGCCAAGAAGGCTCCGGCGAAGGGCAAGAAGTAAGCGTTTCCCCCCACCTTAGAACAACCTTTTCCCGGAAGGGCCTTTCTACCTTTAGGAAGGCCCTTCCATCGTTTTGCGGCGGATGGGAAGAATGGGAAGTAGGGGAGGAATAGGAAGGAGAACTCGCTCGCGCGGCGTGAAAGCGATTTCAAAGAAGGAGCGGACGCCAGACGCTATGGAGTCGCGGAGAGCGGTAGTGACTCAAATGCCGCTCAAGCATTTACTTACGGCCACCGGCCGCACTGCGCATGTTCACGGCGAAAAAATCGCTATCATGTCCGCGGCTTTCCTGGCTGCTTCGCCTGGCCGCTATTCATTTTTTCATCGCACGGAATACCGGCGAAGCGAGTATTGCCTCCAATCCGGCGGTGAGGGCCATTTCCCGTCGGGCTCCAACATAGGAAAGCGCTTCGGCAGAGGTCCAGCCGTGCGCAATCATCAAATGCCCGGCTACGACGATCACAGAGCGGCTTCGGCCCGCGTGGCACTGCACGAGCAGCCGTGGATGCTTTCTGGAAAGGTGACCGACACTTCTGACGGCGCGACAAAAGATCTCGGGGTTATTTCCAGGACCATCTTTTAAATCATACACCTCGAGCGCGTCGAGCTGGAGGTCCCTTGCGGAGACCCCGCGCAGTTTGCCATTCAGGCAGATCATCGAGAGGATGTTATTTGACAGGCGAAGTTCGAGATTTTCCGCGTCGAGGTAGTTGCCGATGGCGATGGTGTCCGTGATCCAATCCATAGAGCCGGATTTATGCATCGAGGCTCGGAGGAAGCCCAATGGAAATCCACTCGCCCATTGCGGAAAGGCCCAGACAAGGGATCGTCGATTTCCCGGCCGGCTTCCCAGTTTCAATTCTGCGTCATAGAGCGGGGAGGGGCCATAGACGCAGCAGATTTCATCGTTATCGTGAGATCTCTCCCACTCCCATGAATCGTCTATTCCTCCTCCTACTGCTTGCCATCGGCTCCATCGCCCGTGCGGAACCTGCGACCGTTCAGGCCGATCGCGCCGCGCTCTTGAATGGCATCACAGAAATCACCTCCGGCGGCGCGCAAGGTCCCATCGCGGTCTTTGGTCCGGAAGCCTTTGCTGTCGTGGCGGGCAAGGATGGCAAAGACGTGCTGGCGCCGGTGGTGGCGGCGACGCGGCTTGGTCGCGGCCGCGTAGTGGCCTTTGGCCATGGTTCATTCCTCGAGCCGGCGGCAGATGCAAAAGACACGCTCCATCTGATCGAAAATTCCCTGCAGTGGACCAGTGGAGCAGCGCTGGGGAAGCCAAAGGTGGCGGTGCATAAAAATGGCGCGCTGCTCGCAAGGCTGAAAGCCGACGGCATCGATGCAGAGGCGCTCGATGGCGATGGCTGGGCCAAGAAGCTTCCGGGATATCGCGCGCTGATCTCCGATTCGCACGGGCTCGGCGATGCGGACCTTGCGGCCGTATCCCAGTTTGTTCGTGATGGCGGGGGATTGATCACGTCGGGCCTTGGCTGGGGTTGGCAACAGCTCAATGCCAAACTCGACTTGGCGACCGATCATCCCGGGAACCGTTTGCTCGCTGCGGCCGGGCTCGTGTGGTCGCAAGACACGCTCGAGCACACGGGCGCGCATGGATATACCGCAGGCGGGGCGAATCTGAATCTATTGAATGCAACCGATGCTTTGGCGGCGCTGAGCAATGCCACCGAGCATCACGCGGATCTGGGCGCGGCCGCGCTCGGACAAGCCTCGGCGACCTTGGCCCGCGCCATGCGCTCCTTGCCGCCGACGGACAAATTGTTATTGCCGAGCATCGCGGCGCTCGCGACCAAGCCGGGCGCGAGTGACTTTCCCACTCCGGAAAAGCCGCTGAAAGCTGAGAATGCGCTTGGCCGGCTCATGGTCGCGCGGGATTTGCAATTGCTCGCCAAGGCCCGTCCGGACCAGTTGCGCGCGCATCCGGCGGCGGCGGCATTTCCCGGCGCTGTGCCGATCGATGCGCCGAGGATTTCCAATCGCCAGGTGGCGATCGATGCTGCGCATCCGGGCTGGCACAGCACCGGACTGTACGCTCCGCCCGGCGCGCTCGTGACAGTTGTCGTCCCGGCGCCCGCTGCGGGCAAGGGGCTCTCCGTGCGCATCGGTTGCCACAATGATTCGCTCTGGCACCTGCCGTCGTGGCATCGGGCTCCGGAAATCTGCCGCGTGGACAAAATCAAGGATGCGACAACGCCGACGGCCAGCGCCTTTGGCGGCTTGCTGTATATCGAGACACCGTCGGATGCGAGTTCGCTGGGTGTTTTCAATGTGGCAATCAGCGGAGCCGTGGAAACGCCGCGCTTTGTGCTGGGCAAGACTAGTCTTTCGGATTGGCGCTCGCATCTTCGCCAGGCGCCTGGGCCGTGGGCGGAATTGGAGACGTCCAAAGTGATTCTCAGCGTGCCGTCGAAAGACATCCGCACGCTGGATGACCCGGAAGCCTTGCTGAAATTCTGGGACCAGGTGCTCGATGCCGAGGCGGATCTGGCGACGATCCCGCGGGAACGCACGCGGCCAGAACGCATCGTGGCGGATGTGCAGATCAGCGCGGGCTACATGCACTCGGGCTATCCGATCATGACGCCGCTGGATTCGGTGGCCAATGCAGTGCAACTCGATCGCCTGCGCGCGGGCAGCTGGGGGCATTTCCACGAGCTGGGGCATAATCACCAGCAATCTCCGTGGACCTTTGACGGCACGGTCGAAGTGACTTGCAACCTCTTCTCGCTCTATGTGTCCGAGACGCTCTGCGGACAGCCTCCGGGGCAGGGACATGATGCCATGAAGCCGGTGGCAGTGGACAAGCGTCTGCGCGGATATCTTTCGAGCCCCGATTTTGCCCGGTGGAAGAGCGATCCGTTTCTGGCGCTCATCATGTACAACCAGCTTCGCGCAGCCTTTGGCTGGGAAACCTATAAGAAGCTTTTTGCGGAATATCGCGCTCTGCCGAAAGCCGAGCTGCCCAAGACCGAGGACGAGAAGCGGGACCAATGGATGGTGCGCTTCTCTCGAGCCACGGGGAAGAATCTCGGGCCATTTTTTGTGGCTTGGGGCGTGCCGACGAGTCAGCAGGCGCGGGATTCGATCAAGGATCTGGCGGCCTGGATGCCGGCGGATTGGCCGGGGGCGGCGCAAAAATAACCAAACTCCAGTGCGATCGCGCGGTCTTGGGCAATACGCCGAACGTCGTACGAATTGCCAGTCCAAGAATGGGAGTTGCTTGAAACGGGTTTTTTGCCGAGCTTTTCAAGTTCATAAACCATGGACGAGGATCTCACCGTTCCTGCGCATCCCAGCATTCGATTTGGCCACTACGAAGTCGCAAAGACGGCTGAGGGACGGCCATTTGAACTGGGGCGAGGCTCGATGGGCATCACCTACAAGGCGATCGATACGACGCTGCACCGCACGGTCGCGCTAAAGGTCATCAATCCGGACACCTTTTCCGGCGACGCCGCCCGGCAGCGATTTCTGCGCGAAGCGCGCGCGGCGGCGCAATTGAAGCACCCGAGCGTGGCCTCGGTTTTCCATCTCGGCAAGGAAGGCGACACGCATTTCTATGCGATGGAGTTCATCGAGGGGGAGACGCTGGAGGCGTTGGTGCGACGGGAGGGGCCACTGCGCTGCGGGCTGGCCTTGCAAATCGCCGGACAAGTGGCCGCCGCGCTGGCGGCTGCGCATGGCGCGCACCTGGTGCATCGCGACATCAAGCCTTCGAATCTCATGCTCGTGCGGGAGATCGATGGGCAGCCCCTGGTCAAAGTCATCGACTTTGGCCTGGCCAAGATGGGCGGGGCCGCGGCCGGCCGCAGCGACGCAAATCTTTCGACGGGCGGTTTCCTGGGGACGCCGCATTTCGCCAGCCCGGAGCAGGTCTGCGAGAAGGAGATCGATATCCGGTCGGATATCTATTCTCTCGGGGCCACGCTCTGGCACATGCTCACGGGAAATACGCTCTATAGCGGCTCCCTGGCGCGCATCATGATCGGCCATCTCAGCGAGCCGCCGCCGTACGATCAGATCGATGCCCCGGAGCCAGTGCTCGATTTGCTGGAGAAGATGCTCGCGAAAAATGTCGATGACCGGTTTCAGACTCCGGCTGTGCTGCTGACGGAAATCCGGCGCGTGGCCTCGACGGTCGATCCAAACTTTCTCTGCCGCATGTGGTCGGCGGACAATGTGGATCGAGCAGAAACCGTCCAGCAGCCCGCGGTGCGAAGACTCGAACCACTGCCGGATTTGGCCGCCGATAGCGCGTGCGCCACGACTGTAGATATTGATGTTGGGCTAACCCCGCCGGGATCGGCTGGATCGAGGGCATCCAGCGCGCCGCCGGCGCCGCCGTTGTCGCCCGCCCCGACGGTGGCCCCAGAGCAGGTTGCCAACTCCACGCCTGCTTCGGTCCCCGTATCTGTGGAATCGATTCCAGCGGCGGCAACCGTCCCGTCCCCAATCGCCCCCACGCGGCGATTCCCGATCGTGCCGGCGCTCGGCATTTTCCTGCTGCTGGCCGCCGGGGCTGCGGCGGGCGGTGGTTGGTTGGCCTCGCACAATCCAGAGTTCTTCGCTCGTTTCGGTTGGAATCCGCTGGGGCATCGACCATTTGCAACACCGGTCCTTTCGTCGACTCCCAATCTCGCTGGGACAAAAAAAACGAGCCTCGCTACTCCCGTAGCAACGGCGACTCCGGTCTCCGGGGAGGAGTTCAAGTTTCGGCCGGCGCCGACGCCTGCTCCTCTATCTTTCTCTGATGAGCAAAAGCTGAAGCTGGCTCTGGGAAACATCGCTGAACTGCAGACGGCTGGGAACTACAAGGGAGCGCTCTACGAGTCGATCAAGCTTTGCCAGAACCACCCGAAGTATAGCGGCGGATTGTCGCTCATGAATGACATCCTGAGTCAACCGAAGCTCAAACAGTCGATGGATCGGGATTGGCATGCCTTCTCCGATCTCATCGATCAGGCGGCAACCTTGGGATCCGGGAAAGCCATGCTGCTGGGCGCCGAACACGAGAGGGCCTCCGATCCGGCGAAAGCCTTTCAACTTTACAAACAGGCTGCGGAGAAAGGCGTCCCGCAGGCAATGACGGAGACGGGCTCGATGTACCTGCGGGGCATGGGGGTGGCGCGTGATCCGGCGGCGGCGGAGAAGTGGTTCCTCGAAGCCAGCGCCCATGAGGATCCCTCGGGCGCCTTTCTCCTGGGTCAAAGCTATCTCACGGGCAAAGGGCTGAAACAGGACATTCCGCGTGGGCTGAAGCTGGTTCAGGATGCTGCGGACCATAAATCCGCGGAAGCAAAGAATCTCCTGGGGAAACTTTATTTGCGCGGAGATGCGGGTGTTCCCGCGAGCCGGCAAATGGCGGTCGATTGCTTCCGGCAGGCGCGAGAGGCCAATTGCGCAGAGGCCTTTTATAACACTGCCTATCTCGATTTCACCGTGCCGCTGCGGGTGCGGGCTACGCCGACACGGGCGGCTTTTTTCCTCCAGCGCGGCGCGGATTTGGGAGATCCTTTCTGCGCTTTCTACTATGCGAAATGCCTGGAAGGAGGCATCGGCGTGACCGCGGCGCCCGATCAGGCGCGAGAATGGTTTGGAAAAGCCGTGCCGATGCTGCAACGACTCGCCGGCGAGGAAGGCTCGGTTCCAGCGAAGTATTGTCTGGCCATGTGCATCGACAAGGGCAGCGGCATCGCGGCGAACCCGAGGGCGGCGGCGAACATGTGCAAAGTCGCGGCGGCGGAAGGGGATCAAGCCGCGCGCGAGTGGTGCACTGAAAAACACTTGGACTTTGGCAGCGGAACCGCTGCTGAACCGCTGGGCGAGCCGGCGATGCTTCCGATGTCCTTGTTCAAACCGCCGGCGCCGACAACGCCGGCTCCAGCTCCAGCGCAGGCTCCGGCTCACTATTAACGTTTGAAGATTGCAGTTTCGCCCAAATTTCTACCATGAAAACCACCCAAAAATATCTGGCGCCCGCCATTGCCCTTTTTTGTTTCGCCGGAATGACGCGTGCGGATGACGCCATCGAAATCAAGCAGCGCTGGATCCCGGGAAAGACCTATTCGTTCGTGCAGACTCTCGACCAGGCCAGCGAGTTCACTCTGGGCGGTCAGAAAATGAGCCAAAAGATGACGAGTGGGTCGGACATTTCGATGAGTGTCACGGCGACGGACCACGGAAAGAAGTTGGTGGAATGCATCAATCATATGGCCGTCGACGTGGACGCCAATGACCATAAAATCAGCTACGATTCGGCGAAGCCTGACGCGGACGCCACTGCTGCGCCGATGTCCGGAGCGCTGGGCCTCCTGGTGGGAAAAGAGATTCGCGTGGCGTTGAACGACAAGGATGAACCCTCCGACATCGAGAACTGGGACGAACTTCAGCAAAAATTCACCAGCCTCAACCCTGCTGCGGCGCGAGCTTTCAACAAGGATTCTCTGTCGGAGATGATTAAACAAGGAATGCTCGGGTCTTTTCCTGGGCATCCCGTGAAGCCGGGCGATAGCTGGCCGTTTAATCTGACCTTCAACATGCCGACGGCGGGAAAAATCGCCATCAAAGGCAACTACACGCTGCGGAGCGTCGGGATCCACGATGGCGTGAACTGCGCCGAGATCGGAATGGACGCCAAACTCGGGATCGACACCTCTGCCTTGGGACAGAATGCCGACGGAACGGCGAATCCAATCGCGGACTTGAAGATGCAGTTGGATGACGGCTCCATCTCGGGCACGATCTGGTTCGACCTGACTCTGGGCGCCGTGCATGACATGGTGTCGGATCAAGCCATGACGGTCAGCATGCTCGATCCCTCCGACCACACTCAGAGCATGCAAATGCCGATGAAGCAGGTCGTCAAAATGAAGCTCGAGAAAGTCGAGGATACGAAGCCGTAGGCTGCGCTCGATTGTTATGGCGTACGCTTGTAAACCGCGGTCGCCGAAGTCATGCCAGCTGCGAGGCAAGTGGGGCAGAGTCGCGTCTCCGGGTTCTCTTGCTCGGTTTCTTCCGCCAGGAAGAAGAGGCTGTGGCAGAGGTCGTGCAGGCAATTGACATACCGGCCCGTGGGGCGGCCGGTATGCGCGCATCGGCTGATTTCGACAAGTGATTCATCGACCCGCACGGTCATGCGCTGGTCGAAGACGAAACACTCGCCGAGCCAGTGTTCGTTGCCGAACTGCTCCTGGTAGGTCACGATGCCACCGTGTAATTGGTAAACCTGCGAAAAGCCTTTGCTGCGGAAGAGGGCGGAGGCTTTTTCGCAACGGATGCCGCCGGTGCAGTACATGAGGACTTTGCGGTCCTTCAGGCCGCCGAGGTGTTCGTCAACGTAGGCGGGGAGTTCGCGGAAGGTTTCGATATCGCAGGCGATGGCATTGGCGAATTTGCCGGCGGCGGATTCGTAGCGGTTGCGCACATCGACGATGGCGATGTCGGGATCGTCTTCGAGCAGGCGTTTCCAATCGGCGGGGCTGAGATGATTGTCCTGATCGGCGATGAGATCCGGGCCGGCGCCGAGGGTGACGATTTCCGAGCGGACTTTGATGACGAGTTTCGGGAAGGTGCGCTCGTCGCCCGGGCTGATTTTGAATTCGATATCGGCGAAGCGTTCATCCGCGCGTAGCGCCGCCATGTAACGGTCGATGGATTCGGCGGGGCCGGCCAGCGTGCCGTTGAGGCCTTCCGCAGCAATCAAGACGCGTCCTTTCAGCCCGAGCGATTCGCAAAGCTCGCGCTGAGAGGCGAGAAATGCGGCAGGATCGGCGATAGGGGTGTACTTATAAAAGAGAATGACGGGAAACGGGCTCATGGAAGTCGCTGGGAATCTCCTGAAAATGGAGCCTTTTCGCAGAGGATACATGGGTTTTCTACAGATCAGCGCCGCGCGGGAGCGCGGCGGAATTCATGTTATGCCGCAAAAAGCGCGGCTAAGAACGACATTGCCGACATGCCTTAGTCGTTGCGCTCGAAGCGCATGCGGAAGCACGGGTCGCAGATGGCGAACTTGTGCGTGTCGCCCAGGCCGCGGCCGCAGCGCCGGCAACGGCGCACGCTCTTTTTCTTGAGTGAGTTCGAGATGAATTGATTGGCGGCGGAGGAGACGGCGACGGCTTTTTCCACTTCGGGGAAGAGGTCGGGCATGCGGTGGTGCATCCAGCGATAGGCGGCGAGCAGGCGCACGCGGCTTTCGGCGGCCTGGAGCTGAGTCGCATTGGTCGTGCTGTGCTCGGCCATGAAGCGCGGACCTTCGGGCATGGGCGAGGGGACTTCCTCGGCGACGGCGGCGACCCATTGGCGCCAGGCGCGGGTGTGTTCACCGACGCGGGTGTCGATGGGGCAGGCGCAAAGGGCAAACTGGGTGTTCAGGGGCAGGCCGAACTCGCGGATCTGGCCGGCGAGATCGCGCATGGCGCTGACGTCGGCTTTGCAGAAGAGATCGGTATCGCCCGGGAGCGCGGCGAAGCAGTCGAGGAGCGCGGAGAGATCGTTGCTGCCGGTTTCCTGCGCCAGGTAATCCAGCATCTTCATGTGTGGCGCGATCGGCGCGATGGTGGGCAGCGGCACGGGCTCGGAGCGCATGGCGGCGCGGATGCGCGACAGGTCGCGGGAATTCAGTGCAGTGACGAGGCCGACCTCGTGCATGCCGTAGCGGCCGGCGCGGCCGGCGATCTGGCGGATGGAGGAGTCGCTCAGGATGACGTCTTTTTCGCCGTCCCACTTGGTGAGTGTGGTGAAAATCACGGATTTCACCGGGAGATTCAGGCCCATGCCGATGGCGTCGGTGGCGGAGACGATGGTGGCTTCGCCGGAGGAAAAGCGACGCGCTTCCTCGCGCCGGACTTCCGGCGACAGGGCGCCATAGATCGCAGCGCAATTCCCGACGCCGAGGGTTTGTTTCCAGGCGAGCACGTCGCGCCGGGAGAAGGAGATGAAAGCGGAGCCCGGCTCGGCTTTTTGGTCGGGATCGAGCGGTTCGTCGGCAACCTGCAGGGGACAGAGGCGTTCGGTATACTGAATGTCGAGGGGCTCGCCGAGGCGCCAGGCGATCTCGCGGAGCACGTTCTCGGCATCGGGCGAGCCGACGAGAATGACGAGCTTGGCGTTGACGCCGACGATGGCCTGGGTCCAGGCCCAGCCGCGATCGCGATCGGCGATCATCTGGACTTCGTCGATGATGGCGACGTCGTACTCGGCGTCGGTGGCGAGCATCTCGATGGTGGAGGAGATGTGCTTGGCGTGCGGATCAGGCAGGCGCTCTTCGCCGGTGATGAGCGAGCAGGGGATATCGGCGCCACGCATGCGATCCCAGAATTCCGCGGCCATGAGCCGCAAAGGAGCGAGGTAGACGCCGGATTTGGCGGCGGCCAGGTGTTGGAAGGCGGCGTAGGTCTTGCCGGAATTCGTCGGGCCGGCGATGAGCAGGAGGCGGCGTTCGCGGGCGCGGGCGCCGGGAAAGGTCTCGTGGAAGCGATTCAGCGCGATGCCTTCGGCGATGCGGTGGTTGGCGGCGAGAAGCGTGAGTTCCCGGATGGAGCGCGAGACGCGATCGATGAACTGGCGCAGGGAGATGCGGCCCTGGAGTTTTTTCAGCTCAACGAGGATGTCGGATTCTGGCAGGCCAGCGCGGTGCTCGGCGATGGACTCCTCGATGCGTTGGATTTGCTGCTGGATGTCTTCCTTGATCGCAGCCTGGCGCTTTGCGGCGTCGGCGGATAGCTGGCGCAGTCGTGGGGTGAAGACTTCGGTGCGCTTGGGGCGGTTGAGCGGGAGGGCGTCGAAGACTTGGAGGGAAATCTGGTGTCCAGCGACGGCGCGGGATTCGGTGACCTCGGCGACGACGGTGGTGGCATTGCGCTCACAGTAAATGTCGAGGCCCTGGGCTTCGGGCAGAGGGCTGATATCCTTCCAGCTGTCGCGCAGCCAGGATTTGAAGATGGCGCTGCCCTTGCGAGGGGTGGGCGGCGGGAGGCCTTCGTCGAGTCGGCGCTGGGCGAGCCAGCGGTCAAAGTCGGCTCGGGAAAAGCTGGTGGATTGGGACTCGGCGCGGGGCATCGAGGAAGTAGGAGCAGTCAATGAGTAATCGGATGAGATGAGCCGCGGCGGCGCGGCGAGGCAGGTTGACGCACGCGGTTTGCTAGTCGGCGACGCCCGCCTGGGTCTCGACATGGCGGGCATAGAGCCAGCAGAGGTCGGAGAGACGGTTGAGGTAACGGATGATCTCGGGGTTCACCCGTGGGCCGTTGTCGGATAGTGCGAGCACTTCGCGTTCCGCGCGCCGGCAGACGGTGCGGGCGAGGTCGAGGTGTGCGCTGGATTTGGTGGCGCCGGGCGTGGCCCAGTGCTTGTAGGAAATTCGGTGGTTTTGCTCGAGGTCGTCGATCAGGGCGGTGAGGCGATCGACCATGGAGGCCGTGACGAGGGCAAAGCCTTTTTCCACGTAGCGGTCGAGGTCGATAGGGTCGACGGCGAGTTCGCCCATGAGGGTGACGAGTTCCTTTTGGATGGAAAGGATCGCGTCGGTGATTTGGGCGTCGGCGGATTCGGCGCGGGCGAGGCCGAGCGCGGCGTTGAGTTCGTCGACGGCGCCGTAGGCGGAGACGCGCGGGTCACATTTGGAGACGCGCCGGCCGAACATGAGGGCGGTTTGGCCGTCGTCGCCGGTTTTGGTGGCTATGGACGGCATGGCGACGGTTCCGGCGCCCCTGCCGGGGCGCGAAGCGTTTGTGGATGGGGACCGGGGGTGATACCCAAAAAACCAACACCCGGATCCCCGGCGGAAAATCCGCGGTGATCCGGGTGCGATTGATTTTGGTCGCCGCGGGCGCAGGTCACTTCTAGAGAGGCCATGCGCCGGACGACGTCAGATTTTTGTTACTGGCGGCTCAGGCGAGCGCGGGTTCCGGCTCGCCCTCGGGGAGGAAGCCTCCGCTCGGCGTGCCGTTGGTGATGATGCGGACGTCGCGGTGGGTCGGGAAGCCCGTGCCTGCCGGGATGAGGTGCCCCATGATGACGTTCTCCTTGAATCCGCGGAGATAGTCGATGCGGCCCAAGGTGGCGGCTTCGGTAAGGACACGCGTGGTGTCCTGGAAGCTTGCCGCGGAGATGAAGGACTCGGTCTCCAGCGACGCCTTGGTGATGCCGAGCAGCACGGGCGCGGCCTCGGCCGGCTTGCCGCCCATCTCCTGGACGCGAATATTCTCGTCTTCGAAGGTGAGGCGGTCGACCTGATCGCCCCAGAGGAGCGTCGTGTCGCCGGGTTCCGTGATCTTCACCTTGCGGAGCATCTGGCGCACGATGATCTCGATGTGCTTGTCGGCGATTTCCACGCCCTGGAGGCGGTAAACCTCCTGCACTTCATTGACCATGTGCTCCTGGAGCGCCTGCGGCCCGAGGACATCAAGGATGTCGTGCGGAGGCACGGGACCGTCGGTGAGCTGCTGGCCTTTCTTCACGACATCGCCCTTGAAGACGATGATGTGCTTGGCCAGCGGGACCAGGTGCTCTTCCTCGGCATTCGTCTCGGCATCGCGGACGATGATCTTGCGCTTGCCGCGGACGGTGCCGCCGATGTCGACGACGCCATCGATCTTCGCGATTTCCGCAGCGTCTTTCGGACGGCGGGCTTCGAAGAGTTCGGCCACGCGGGGCAGACCGCCCGTGATGTCCTTGGTCTTCGCGATCTTACGCGGGGTCTTGGCGAGAAGCTGACCGGCCTGAACTTTCTTGTTTTCCTGCACGGCGACGTGCGCGCCGGCGGGAATCGAGTAGCTGGCCAGAACTTCCTTCGTCTTCTCATCGAGCACGACGATCTGCGGGTGCAGGTCTTCCTTGTGCTCGATGATCATGGTGCCCATGACGCCCGTGGCTTCGTCGACCTCTTTCTTCACGGTGACGCCCTGGATCATGTCGCGGAACTCCACCTTGCCGGACCGCTCCGTCAAGATCGGCACATTGTGCGGATCCCACTTGGCGAATTCCTGGCCCTTCGTGACGGCTTCACCGTCAGCGACGCTGACGACGCTGCCGATGACCACGTTGTAGCGCTCGAGTTCGCGGCCGTCTTCGGCGTGCAGCGAAATGTTGCCGTTCTTGTTCAGGACGATCCAGTTGCCGTCGAGGCCCTGCACGACCCGCATGTCGTTGAAGCGGATCACGCCATTGTTCTTGGCCTTGATGACCGGGAGCTTGAACACGCCGGAGGCGACGCCGCCGATGTGGAAGGTACGCATGGTGAGCTGCGTGCCGGGCTCGCCGATGGACTGGGCGGCGATGATGCCGACCGCTTCGCCGATCTTCACGAGCTGGCCGGTGGCTAGGTTGCGACCGTAGCACTTGGCGCACACGCCGCGCTTCGATTCGCAGGTGAGGCCCGAGCGGATCTTGAGCTGCTCCACGCCGATGGAGTCGATCGACGAGGCGATGGCTTCATCGATGAGCTGGCCCTTCTTGACGCAGACCGAACCCGAGACGGGATCCTTGATCGTTTCGCAACTGGTGCGGCCCACGATACGCGTCTTGAGATCGACGACTTCTTCGTCGCCTTCGTAGATCGAGCGGACGGTGATGCCATTGGGCGTGCCGCAGTCGTCGTTGACGACAATGACGTCCTGGGCGCAGTCCACGAGCTTACGCGTGAGGTAGCCGGAATCCGCAGTCTTGAGCGCGGTATCGGCCAGACCCTTACGGGCGCCGTGAGTCGAGATGAAGTACTCGAGCACGGTGAGGCCCTCGCGGAAGTTCGAGGTGATCGGGCGCTCGATGATCGAGCCGTCGGGCTTGGCCATGAGGCCGCGCATACCGGCGAGCTGTTTCACCTGCTGGCGGTTACCGCGAGCGCCGGAGTCGACCATCAGATACACCGGGTTCAGTTCCTTGCGGCCCTCGTTGTGCTCGAGGGTGCGGAACATGACGTTGGCGATTTCTTCGCCCGCGTGGGTCCAGATATCGATGACCTTGTTGTAACGCTCGCCGTCCGTGATGATGCCCTTGCGGTACTGCTGCTCGACCTGCGTCACGTTCTTGTAGGCGTGATCGAGTTCGATGCCCTTTTCTTTCGGGATGATCATGTCCTTGATCCCGATCGAAACGCCCGCCTTCATCGCCCAGTAGAAGCCCAGATCCTTGAGGCGATCGAGGGTTTCCACGGTGGCGGGATGGCCGGCCGTCTGGTAGGTGCGGAAGATGACGTCGGAGAGCTGCTTCTTGCCGCAAGCCTTGTTGAAGAAACCGATCACTGGAGGCCAGATCTGATTGAAGATCACGCGGCCGACCGTCGTTTCGATGATGCGATTCGTTGCGTCGCCATAGACCGTCTTCGTGCCGAAGTTCGGGTTCTTGTAGCGAATGCGGTCGTGCACCTTCACCGAACCCTCGGCGCTGGCGAACTCCACTTCCGTAGCGTCGTTGAAGAGCGGGAGACGGTAGTTTTCCTTCTCGCCGAACTTGCGCGGATTCTGCGTGAGGTAGTAACAACCGAGCACGATGTCCTGCGAAGGCGTCGTCACGGGCTTGCCGCTGGAAGGCGAGAAGATGTTATTCGGCGCGAGCATGAGCATGCGCGTTTCCATCTGCGCTTCCACGGAGAGAGGGACGTGCACGGCCATCTGGTCACCGTCGAAGTCGGCGTTGTAAGCCGTACAAACGAGCGGGTGAATACGGATGGCCTCGCCTTCGATCAACTGCGGCTCGAAAGCCTGGATCGAGAGACGGTGCAGCGTGGGAGCGCGGTTCAGGAGGACCGGGTGGCCCTTCGTGACCTCTTCCAGAATGTCCCAGACTTCGGGCGTCTGACGTTCGATCATCTTCTTCGCCGAGCGCACGGTGTGGACATAGCCACGCTCCTTGAGCACGCGGATGATGAAGGGCTCGAAGAGCACCAGCGCCATCTTCTTGGGAAGACCGCACTGATTGAGCTTCAATTCCGGACCGATGACGATGACCGAACGACCCGAGTAGTCGACGCGCTTGCCGAGCAGGTTCTGCCGGAAGCGGCCGCCCTTGCCCTTGAGCATGTCGGAGAGGGACTTGAGCGGACGGTTGCCAGCGCCCGTGACCGCGCGGCCGTGACGGCCGTTGTCGAAGAGGGCGTCGACGGCTTCCTGCAACATGCGCTTCTCGTTCCGGATGATGACATCCGGCGTCTTGAGCTGGAGCAGATTCTTGAGACGATTGTTCCGGTTGATGACGCGGCGATAGAGATCGTTAAGATCGCTAGTCGCGAAGCGGCCGCCCTCGAGGGGCACCAGCGGACGCAGATCCGGCGGGATGACGGGGAGCACTTCCAGGATCATCCACTCGGGACGGGTGTGCGAAGAGCCGAAGCCGAGCACGAGCTTGAGGCGCTTGGCGAGCTTCTTGCGGATCTGCTTCGAACGGGTTGCGCCCATCTGCTCCTCGAGTTCCTTCTGCAAGGTATTGAGGTCGCAGAGCGAGAGGAGAACGCGGATGGCTTCCGCGCCCATGCCGGCGGTGAAGTTGCCTTCACCGTACTGGTCGAGCGCCTCGCGGTACTCGGCTTCGGTCAGGAGCTGACCCTTCTGGAGGGGCGTCTGGCCGGGATCGGTGACGAGGTAGTCCTCATAATAAATGATGCGCTCGAGCTGGCGGCTCGACATATCGAGCATGAGGCCGATGCGGGATGGCATGCACTTGTAGAACCAGATGTGCGTGACCGGGACGGCCAGCTCGATGTGGCCCATGCGCTCGCGACGGACGCGGGCGAGAGTGACTTCGACGCCGCAACGGTCGCAGATGACGCCCTTGTGCTTGATGCGCTTGTACTTGCCGCAGGAGCACTCCCAGTCGCGCGTCGGACCGAAGATGCGCTCGCAGAAGAGGCCGCCTTTTTCCGGCTTGAACGTGCGGTAGTTGATGGTTTCAGGGTTCTTGACCTCGCCGTGGCTCCACGAACGGATGGAATCCGGGGATGCTACGGTGATGCCGACCTGATCAAACCCCACGGCGCGTTCCTCGCCGACCAATTCACGGAAGGATGAAGATGTTTCAATCATAACTAATTGAATTTCGCTAGTTTACTGAAGTTGGAGATGCGACCGCGGTTTAGAGCAACTGAGGCAGCTCGGCGCTGCCCTCGCCACGGCGGCGGGCGCCGACTTTGACGTCGAGACCCAGGGACTGCATTTCCTTGATGAGAACGTTGAAGGATTCAGGCGTGCCCGCTTCGAGCGAGTTGTCGCCTTTGACGATGGATTCGTAGATGCGGGTGCGGCCCTGCACGTCGTCGGATTTGACGGTGAGCAGCTCCTGCAAAGTGTACGCGGCGCCATAGGCTTCGAGCGCCCAGACCTCCATTTCGCCGAAGCGCTGGCCGCCGTACTGAGCCTTGCCGCCCAGCGGTTGCTGGGTGACGAGGGAGTAAGGTCCGACGGCGCGGGCATGGATCTTGTCCGCGACCAAGTGGCCGAGTTTCAGCATGTAGATGTAGCCGACGACGACCTGCTGGTCGAAGGGCTCGCCGGTACGGCCGTCGTAGACCGTGGACTTGCCGTTCTCGCCGATCCAGCTGAAGCCGTCGACCTTGCGGGCGTCCTTGAGGTAATCGAAGATTTTGTCTTCCGAGATACCGTCGAAGACCGGCGTGGCGACCTTGAAGCCGAGAGCCTTGGCGGCGACGCCAAGATGGGTCTCGAGCACCTGGCCCACGTTCATACGCGAGGGCACGCCCAGCGGGTTCAGCACGATGTCCACCGGCGTTCCGTCGGAGAGATACGGGATATCTTCCTCAGGCACGATACGGGCGACGACGCCCTTGTTGCCGTGGCGGCCGGCCATCTTGTCACCCACGGAGAGCTTGCGCTTCGAGGCGATGTACACCTTGACCTGCTTGATGATGCCGGGGTCGATGTCGTCGCCGCTCTCGATCTTGTCCATGGACATCTCGTGCTCCTGGTCCAGCTCCTGGAACTTGTGCTCGAACTGGCCGATGATCTCGCGGATCTTGTTGCGGATAGGCGACGGGTCGATGTCGACGTGATCATAGACCTGCGCGAGTTTGCGCAGCAGGGTCTTGGTGATCTTGCGATTGGCCGGGATGATGATCTCACCGGTCTGGGCGTTCACGACGTCGAGCGGGATCTTCTCGCCGAGGAGGATATTCGAGAGCGCTTCAGTGAGCTGCTCGTGAAGTTCGTCCTTCTTCTTGAGGTGATCTTCGTCGATCGCCTTGGCCTGGCGCTTGGCCTCGGCAGGCGAGAGCTTCACGCGCTGGATCTCCTTGCGGCTGGAGACCTTCACGTCCATGACGATGCCGTAGGTGCCTGACGGAACGGTGAGGGAGGTGTCCTTCACGTCCGCGGCCTTTTCACCGAAGATGGCGCGCAGCAGGCGCTCTTCGGGGGCAAGTTCAGTCTCGGACTTCGGAGTAATCTTGCCGACGAGAATGTCGCCGGGTTTGATCTCCGCGCCGATGCGGATGACGCCGTCCGGACCGAGGTTGCGCAGGGCTTCCTCGGAGACGTTTGGGATATCCCGCGTGATTTCTTCCGGTCCGAGCTTGGTGTCACGGGCGCCGATCTCGAATTCGTCGATGTGGATGGACGTATAGATGTCCTCCTTCACGACGCGCTCGGAGATGGTGATGGCGTCCTCGAAGTTGTAGCCGTTCCAAGGCATGAACGCGACGAGCACGTTGCGGCCGAGGGCCAGTTCGCCCTTTTCGCAGTTCGGGCCGTCGGCGAGGACGTCGCCCTTCTTGACCTTGTGGCCTTTCTTGACGATCGGGACCTGATTGACGCAGGTGCCGGCGTTCGAACGCATGAATTTGCGCAGCTCGTAAACGAGCGTGCCGCCTTCGGGGTCGTGCTTGAGCTTCTTCTTGCCCTCGGGCACTTCGCCATCCTGCGTGACGATGATCTGCTCGGCGGTGACGCTGGCGACCTTGCCGGCGCACTCGGCGACGATCACGGCGCGGGAGTCACGGGCGACTTTGCCTTCCATGCCGGTGCCGACGAGCGGTGACTCGGAGACGAGCAGCGGCACGCCCTGGCGTTGCATGTTCGAACCCATCAGCGCGCGGTTGGCGTCGTCGTGC
>FTCV01002266.1_pt1 | contig 128807 bp, 103 predicted proteins | sample 1639691 | NCBI WGS metagenome assembly FTCV01 (sample SAMEA3914864, study PRJEB12502) | metagenome | biome: forest; material: soil | place: USA | collected 2012-03-12 | depth 0.3 m
CATCGATAGTGACTTAAAACCACGCTCCAAACCCATGGGACGTTTGCTGCAAAGTCGCTCCTATACTTCCTATGCTTCGCATACTTCCTATTCGGGAGGCGCTCGTGCAACACGCCCGCGTGGCTCCCACGCGGAGCGCCCAAATTCCGCCAGGTATTTAGTGCGGGAGCTTGCTCCCGCTTTGTCCGCGTCGATATCACGCAAGGCAATCGACCGCCAGTTCCGGTAGGCGAAGCTATTTTGACGGGAGGTGTCGTTTCAGGTAGCGCAAACGCCTCATGGGAAAGTTTCGCTGACAAAGTGAGAGCCAGCACCCGCACTTCAAAACGCGGAAAGCCGGCTATCGCTTGACGCGACCGTAATCATTGACCGCGACCGCATTTGCCGCGTGAATATCGACGTCCCCTCGAAATCTTTCTTCGTATCCCGGCATTCATGAAGTCCACGCCCAAGCAGAAAAACGTCCTGGTGGCGCTCGGGTGGTACGATCACCGGCTGCTGCAAGGCATCGCGACCTATGCGGCCCAGCATCGTTGGCACCTCGCGGCGCATAGCATCATCCACGAAAAAATCATCCCCTGGGGCTGGGAAGGCGACGGCGTCCTGGCGTGGCTTGCGGCGGGCGACGATCTCGCGCACTTCGTCGCCTCGGTGAAAAAGCCGACGGTCGATTTTTCCCTGCGCCGGCCCCATCTGCCCTTCGCGCACGTGGTGCAGGATCACCAAAAAACCGGCCAGCTCGTCGCCGAGCATTTTCTCTCCCGCGGGCTGCGGCGCTTTTGCTTTTACAGTGATTCGGAAAACTGGTCGCAGATGGAACGAGGCCAGGGTTTTGCCGAAGCCCTGACGGCCGCCAGCCAGCCATGTGAGTGGCTGCGCTGGCGGGAGGAGTCAGCCCAGGGCTCCGCCCAGAGTCAGTGGCTCCGCCGGCGAAAATGGCTGCTCACGCATCTCGAGGCGGCCGAAAAGCCCGCAGCCGTCTTTGCCGCCAATGGAACCCTCGCTGTCGAGGTGCAGGAACTCTGTGAAGACGCCGGCATCCGCGTTCCGGATGAAATCGCCATCGTCGGTATCGACGATTACTTGTTATCCGTCGGCGCGGCGAACCGCTCCATTTCCGGTGTGGACACGAATCTGGAAGAGCAAGGCTATCAAGGCGCCGCCCTCCTCGACGCCATGATGTCCGGGGCGAAAGCGCCGAAAAAGCCGGTGCGCATCGCCCCGGCCGGAGTCATTGCGCGCAAGAGCAGCGACATTCTTGCCGTCACTCATGCCGGCGTCGCGCGGGGTTTGCATTTCATCACCGATCATTTTGCCGATGCGCTGAGTGTGGATGATGTGGCCAAGGCGGCGGGCATGTCACGGCGCGGACTGCACCAGGCTTTTTGCGAGCACCTCGGCTGCACCCCGGGCGACAAGATTCGCGACACGAGGATGGCCTTCGCCAAACGCCTGCTTGCCGAGTCGGACGAAAAAATCGAATCCATCGCGCATCGCAGCGGCTATCCGAATCTGAACACCTTTTTCGGCGCCTTTCGCAAAGCAGAAAAATCGACGCCTGCAGAGTATCGCAAGATCGCGCGCCGGGCGCGCTCGTAGTTTGCCCATGCGCCCCTGGCTTCGACTTCATGGACGAGGTTCTTCGAGTCAGTGGGATGCAAAATCAGTCGAATGGAAACGGCTTCCGGAAGCCCGGGCTTCGATCCTGTTTGCGAGCATGCAGTACTCCATTCTCGCTACCGACTACGACGGAACCCTGGCCCGCCACGGTCTCGTCGATGACGCCACCATTGCGGCTTTGGGGCGGTTGCGCGAATCCGGACGCCGCGCCCTCATGGTCACCGGCCGGGAAATGGTGGACCTGGAGGTCATCTTTCATCGGCTCGATCTCTTCGATCTCATCGTGGCCGAAAATGGGGCCGTGCTGTATTGGCCGCACACGAATCGCAGTGAGCTCCTGCACGACGCGCCGTCTCAGGAATTCGTGGAGGCGCTTCGCCAGCGCGGAGTCGAGCCGCTTTCCGTTGGCCAGGTGATCGTCGCCACGGTGACCCCGCACGACGCTGCGGTGCTGGATCTCATTAAAGCCTTTCGCCTCGACCTGCAGATCATTTTCAACAAGGGGGCGGTCATGGTGCTCCCTTCGGGCGTCAACAAGGCGACTGGTCTGGCCGCGGCGTTGCAGCAGATGAACACCTTGCCCGAGAAGGTGGTCGGGGTGGGGGATGCCGAGAACGACCATGCGCTTCTCAATTTCTGCGGTCGTGGCGTGGCGGTCGCCAATGCCGTCTCGGCGCTGAAAGAGCACGCGGATATTGTGACGAAAGCCTCGCACGGCGCCGGCGTGGCCGAGTTGATCGATCGCATGATCGCCACCGATCTCCAGGAACTGCCGGCGCGCCCGTCGAAGCCGCGATCCGGCGCCCCCGCGCCGCAGGTCGCGGCCCAGGTGGCCGCGGCCTCCAGCGCTCCCGCTTGATTCCTTTTGTCTTCTCAATCCATCCCAACAACCAACCCCACTCACCCTATGAGCGTCCTGATGATCGATATCGGCGGCACGAACGTGAAACTGATGGTCAGCGGCTCCGATGAAATGCGGAAATTCCCGTCCGGCCGGGAACTCACCGCCGCGGATTTCATCGCGAAGACCAAGGAAGCCATCGCCGGCTGGACTTTCGACCACATCACCCTCGGCTTCCCTGGCCTGGTCAAGGATGGGGCCATCGCGCGGGAGCCGCTGAATCTTTCCGGGGGCTGGCTGAACGTCGACTTCGCCGCGGCCTTCGGCGCGCCGGTGCGCATCATCAACGACGCGGCTCTGCAGGCGCTCGCCCACTATCGGGATGGGCGCATGCTCTTCATCGGCTTCGGCACGAGCGTTGGCGCTACGATTGTCGCCGATGACGTCATCGTGCCGATCGAGGTGGGACTCATTCCCTTTTCCCGAAAGGAAAATTTCGTCTCCCGGCTGTCCAAGGATGCGCGGAAGCGCGACGGCCACGAGCACTGGCAGGAGGCCGTGCTCGAGGCGGTCGTCCTGTTGCAGGATATTTTCTGGCCATCGGATACGGTGATCGGCGGCGGGAACGCCAAGCATCTCGACCCTTTGCCCGAGAAATGCCGCCGGGGCGGAAATCACCACGCTCTGCGCGGAGCCGAGCGCATGTGGGAGGGGGCCGAGATGGTGGCCCGGCCCTACGGTACGACGTGGCGCATCGCGCGAGACAGCTCCTTTGCGGAAGCCGCCAAGGCTCCGGCGGAGAAGTAAGTCCGGGCCTGGCGGGCCGGAGAAAATCGGAAGTCGGCATCCCCCTTTTTGGGGAGGTTAAATGCCTTGCGCAATGGATTGGCAAGTGATTGTTAGTAGAGCTTTTTCAGATTGCTAAAGTAGATCCGCTAACATCTCGCAGGCTGTAAATTTGTTTTTCAGGGTTTTTCTTGTTGCGCGCGAGTTCGGCGGCGCGGTAGTAGTCGCGCTTACCGCGTTTTCTTCCCAGAAAGACACGGCGGTTCAGGGGGTGCCCCTCTGGCCTTGAGACAAAAATCCGTAATGCCGGAGAGCCGGAAACTCTGTCCTGCGCTTCGTTTGCCGTGTTGCGGCGACGGCGCGCTGCGGCTCTCTGGCATCGCGCAGCAGTAGTATTGCAGAACTCTTACTCCTCCATGATCCCTCAAAACGAAAGATACGATACGTCCAGACTCACGCCGAGATCCGATAAGGACTCGGCGATACAGACTCACTCCACATATGCAGGTGTTCCAGCGAAAGCTTCCCCGCTTTCGGTCTTTGGAGCAAGGGCGTTGATGTTATTTTCTGCCGCCTGCCTTCTCACTCAGACCGTCCGCGCGGCGGTCATGAATTTCGACGTGCCCGGCAGCGTTTCGGGCTTCACGAATTACTCTGGACAGGGCGCCTACCCCGACGCCGGCAACAATGTGTGGAACCCCATCGTGGCCAACGGCACCACCGGCGCCGGCTCTTACTCGAATGGCACGGCCAGCCCGATCACTCTCACCGTCGCCGACGACACCGTTTACGCCGGCGGCGGCCAGGGCGCAAATGGCACGCCCGCCGGGCTGGATGGCCCCTTCGCGACGGCCACGACCGGCGCGAAGACCGGCACGCTGAACAACGTGCCGGCCGGGACCTATTCGCTGTATCTCTATGGCTCCAACGGTGGCTTCTACGATCGCGGCACGACCTTCACGGTTGGCACGACGTCGGCCAGCACGGTCAATTCCACCGCCGGATCGACCGCCTTCATCCAGTGGGATAACTACGTGGTGATTCCGAATATCGTCGTCGGCACGGGCGGCGGTGCGATCACCTTTACGTATCAGGCAAATAGCAGCGTCGAGTATCACGGCACAGCCCCGAATACCGAAGGCGACTTCAACGGCCTTCAGTTGGTGGCCACGCCGGCGCTCGCGAATACGATCGTCCCTTCCCTAAGTGTGTGGACGGCGCACAATGACAACAACCGCTCGGGCGCCAACCTCAACGAGGCCTCCCTTACGCCTGCGAACGTCAACTCGACGAACTTCGGCTTGCTCTTCACCGACGCCGTCGACGGCGACATGTACGGCCAGCCGCTGTACGTGCGCGGCATCACGCTCGGCGGGAACATCGTCAACGCGGTCTTCTGCTCGACGGCAAATAACAGCCTCTATTGCTTCGACGCCGACACCGCGGGCACGACCTATTGGAGCCGGAATCTCGGCGTAGCCATCCCGCAGGGCAATGTGCAGTGCTGCTGTAAGGACATCCAGACCGTCATCGGCATTATCAGCACCGGAGTCATCGATCTGAATACCCAAACCTGGTATGTGGTGACGCAGGAATACAACAGCGTGGCGAACACTTACGCAGCGCATCTGCACGCCATCGACCTCTACTCGGGCAACGAGAAATTCGGCGGCCCGGTGGCCATCGCAGCGACCTCGGGGACGCTGGCTCTGGATCCGAAACTCAATAATCAGCGCGCGGGCTTGCTTCTGCAAAATGGCACGGTCTACATCGGCTTTTCCTCGCACAACGATTGTGGCGCCTATCACGGCTGGCTTCTGGGCTACAACGCCTCGACCCTCGCCCAGACCTCCGTCTACGTCGACACACCTACGGGCAGCCAGGGCGGCATCTGGCAGGCGGGCGGCGGCCTCGTGGGCGATGGCGTGAACGAGTATCTGATGACCGGCAACGGCACGTTCGACTTGAATACCGGCGGCTCTAACGCCGCCATGTCTTTCCTGCGCATGCAGAATGGCGCGCGGCAGGATTCCTTCACCATGGCGGCGGAAACGACCTACAACAACGCTGACCGTGACCTCGGCGGCGGCGCCGTCCTTTGGATTCCCGGCACCCGCGTTCTCGTGGGCGGTGGCAAGGACGGTCACTTCTATGTCGTGGGCATGGATAACATGGGCGGCTTCAATGCCTCCGTGGACGCTTGTCTCGACAGCTTCATGGTCACGAGCACGAGCCAGAGCCTGAACCATCTGCACGGTCCGCCGACCTACTTCAACGGCATGGTCTATACCGGTGGCGAGAGCGATTATCTCAAAGGCTATGCCTGGAGCGGTTCCTCGTTTCCTCACACGCCCACAACCCAGTCGACCTTTACGGACGTCCTGGGCAGCATGCCCGGCTTCCAGACTTCCGCTTCTGGGAACGGCGCGCAGAACGGCGTCATCTGGGCCGCCCGCGTAAACAGTGGCAATGCCAACAATGCCGTTCAGCCCGGCATCATGCACGCCTTCCAGGCGGGCGCGCTCGGAACCGAGCTCTATAACACGCTCCAAAACTCGACCCGCGACAACTATGGCAACTTCGCCAAGAACCCGGCTCCCGTCTGCGCGAATGGCAAGGTCTACCTCCCGACCTTCTCGAACAAGCTGGCCGTCTACGGCCCGCTCACAAATTACCGCTCCGGCACGTCCAGCCTCATGGCCAGCTGGCGTCTGAATGATGGCGCCGGCACGTCCGCCGCCGACAGCACCGGGAATAACAACACCGGCGCCGTCACGGGCACGGCGAGCTGGGGCGCAGGACCGACCGGCAACTTCACCGCCTTCAACTTCAATGGCTCCAGCTATATCGCCTGCGGCGACTCGCAGAGCCTGAATACGACCGAGGCGATCAGCGTCACGGGCTGGTTCAAGACGACGATGGCGGCGACGGGCGGCGGCTCCATTCTCCGCCACGACGGCCACTATACGGCTCTGCAATTGACCGCGACGGGCCAGGCCCAAACGGCGCTGTGGAATAACGGAACGCTCAACAAGGTCATGTTCAACTGGACCTACAATGACGGCAACTGGCACCACTACGCTTCGACGTACGACATGACGCAGGGCGTCAATATCTACGTCGACGGCACGCTCGTCGCGAGCAACACCACGCTGCGCGGACCGCTCTCCACGGCGACGGTTGCGGGCGGCAGTGTGACCTCGCCCACGCCCTTCATGCTCGGCGCACGTGAAGGCGGCTCCGAGTTCTACACCGGTTCGCTCAGCCAGGTGGGCGTCTGGGGACGCGCGCTCTCGCAGGCCGAGATCTCGGCTCTTGCAGCCAAGGGCGCCAGCGGCAATGTCGGCGGCACGTACACGGAAGCCGAGCAGGCCCAGATCGTGCAGCACACGAGCGGCATCCCGATCGTGATCAGCGATGCCACGGGCTTCTCGAGCAACTCGGGCTCCGTCCTCCAGGCCACCGCCACGGGCAACCAGATCGCCTATCTCGTCCAGAACCTCTCGGCGAAATCCTACACCGTGAAGGTGGGCGTCCAGAAGCGCAGCGACGCGGGGCAGATCCAGGTGGCCATCGGCGCCTCGGGCAGCACGACCCCGACGAATCAAGGCACGGTGCAGGACCTGTACTCCGCTTCGACGTCCTATGCCGTCCTGACGATCAACACCGCGTGGGCTCCCGGCAGCAGCAGCGACAAGTGGGTCTGGTTCACGACCACGGGCAAGAACGCGAGCAGCAGCGGCTACAAGGTGGCGATCGATTACATCTCGATCACGCCGAACTGAGTTCGCCCGGCGCGTTGCGCCGCACATCTCTGAATAACACCAGGCGCGGCGGCCGACATGGCCGCCGCGCTTTTGTTTTGCAGACACACTGGACTCTCGATGCTCGCCACGTAGAAACGACGGTTGTCATTGCCCATCGCTCTCAATCCCGAAATAACACCGTCCATGAGCCAATCCCTTTCCAATAAACGCGCCCTCGTCACCGGCGGCAGCCGCGGCATCGGCGCCGCCATCGTCAAGCGCCTCGCCGCTGAAGGCGCGCGCGTCGCCTTCACTTACGCGAGTTCGCCGGATAAAGCCGCCGAGGTCGCCGCGGCCGCCGATGCGATCGCCTTGCAGGCCGACAGCGCCGATCCCGCAGCCGTTGCCGGCGCCGTGGAACGCGCGGCGGCGGAGCTGGGCGGCCTCGACATTTTGGTCAATAGCGCCGGCGTGCTCGCCCTCGGACCGATCGATGATTTCAAACTCGAAGACTTCGACCGCACCATCGCCGTGAATGTGCGCGCCGTCTTCGTGGCCAGCCAGGCCGCGGTCAAACACATGAAGGATGGCGGCCGCATCATCAATATCGGCAGTTGCAACGCGGAACGCATGCCTTTTCCCGGCGGCGCCGTATACGCCATGAGCAAGTCGGCGTTGGTCGGCCTCGTCCAGGGAATGGCGCGGGATCTCGGGCCGCGCGGCATCACGGTCAATAACATCCAGCCCGGCCCTATCGATACCGACATGAATCCGGCGAACAGCGACTTCGCGGAGACGCTCAAGAAGCAATTCATGGCCATCCCGCGCTACGGCTCGGTGGAAGAAATCGCGGCCATGACGGCTTATCTCGCAGGCCCGGAATCGGGGTTCGTCACGGGCGCCAGCCTGACGATCGACGGGGGCTTCAACGCGTAGGCGGCGTTGCCCGGGGCGGGTTGGGAAGAACGGGAGGCATGGGATTCGAAGCGGTGCAGGCGAGCCATTCCCGCCCAGGGAATGAAAGCTTGCCTGGAGGTCGCCGCTTCGCCATCCATGGCGGGCTAACCATGGGCGAACGACCATTGCCACCTGTGCCAAGTCCGAACGAGTTGAAGCGGCTGCCTCCGCTGCTTCGGCGCGCCTGGTATGGACTCAACCAGGCCTTTCGTCAGCGCATCGCGCACCTCGGCATCACTCCGGATCAGTTCAGCATCCTCCGCTGGCTCCTCGAGCACGCCCCGATCGGCCTCACCCAGCGCGAGCTGACCGATCTCATGTCGAGCGATCCCAACACCATTACCTCCACGCTGTCGCGGATGGAAAAGGCCGGCCTCATCGCCCGCACGCCGCATGAGCGGGACCGGCGCGCGCATCGGGTGATCGTTCTCGACAAGGGCCGCGAGACCTTTGCCAACGCGCGGCAGATCGCCATGGCCCTCCAGGAGCAGGTGCTCTCCGTCATGCCCGAGTCGCGGCGCGAGCGTTTCCTCGCCGACCTGGAACTGATCGGCAATGCCTGCGCCACCGCCCTCGAGGAGATGGCGCGCAAGGCGCCGTAAGGGTTGCCGAAAGCGCTACGGCTCACCGATCGCCGGCTCGGCCACCACCGCCACCGTCGAGCGCACCGCGCGAGAGAGCATTTCCTTGCCCTCCGTCTGCGACACGGTGGCCATGCCGCGGTAGTGCAGCGGCTGATATCCGAGGGCGAGGAGGCGGTCGAGTGGGGCTTGTTTGAGGCCGGGTTTCCAGTAGCTCGGTCCGCCGCCGGTTTCGTAGAAGTAGATCCAGCGATGATCGGGCGAGGCCCAGCCGGCGCAAAGGATCACGTGACGGCGGGGGAAATTCAGCAGATCGCCGGGATGGAGCTCCAACGGATTGGTCACCGGCGTGCAGACGCTGGGCAACTGGCCGGTGTCGAAACCCTTCGGCAATTTCAGACAGCGTGAGACGAAGCCTGAGCAATCCAGGCCCGCAGCCTGCGTGCTCACGGCGGCATTGTCGGCGCGGCGCTTTTCCGGTGACGAGACATCGCCTGCGGCGAGGCCATTTGCCAGAGCGGCTTCGAACGATGCCGGGTCGTCGAAGCCACCCCACTTGTACGGCATGCCGATGTTCACTTCACCCGGCAGCCACCAGCCCGGGCGCTCGGGCTGCCCGGTGAAGCCGGCGTCCGGAGTATTGACGAGAATGCCTGCCGAGTCTTTCCCGTGCATGATATTTCGGGCAAAGGGCTGCCAATGGTAGTTTGCCAGACTCCGTGCGGTGGCCAGGGCTTCGCCTGGAGTCACTTGCGAGGGCGCCGACGGGTCGCCCGGGGTCACGATCGCCTCGTGAGAAGAAGCCGGGACAGTGGAAGAAGTCTGGCAGGCGCCCAGGAAGCAGGCCGCCGCGACCGTGCAGAAAAGTAAAGCCCTTCTCGGATCGCGTCGTGTCGAGTTTTCACGGGAGCGGCCAGGCCGGAAGGGCCGGATCGGCGACAGACTTGCATTCGGCATCATTTTGAACCTTGCTATCGTGCCCTTGCCCCTGTGGAAAACACTATCTTCCGCCTCCTCTTGCTCGCCGTATTGTGGCCGTTCGCGCTCGCCGCGGCCCTGGCTCGGACATCGGAGGCAGCGCCAAGTCCGCGCGTGGCGCTGGTGATCGGGAATAATCGTTATGAACCCGCCGTCGGTCCGCTCCGCAACACGGTCAACGACGCCAAGGCCATGGCCAAAACGCTGCAGTCGCTGGGCTTCGTCGTCATCGAGAAACACAATGTCACCCGGGACGAACTCCTCACGGCGCTGCTGCAATTTCACGCCCGGCTGAAGGGCGCGCAGGTGAGCGTCTTTTACTTCGCGGGACATGGCCTTTCGGTGGCGGGTTCGAATTACCTGGTCCCGATCAAATCCGGCTATGCCCCGGATGGCGCCAGCGCCGCGACCGACGCCGATCGGCGGCTCCTGGCGGAAACGAAACTCTTCAATGCCGAGCAGGCCGTGGCAGATATGCACAGCTCTGGAGTGAGCTGCAACCTCGTAATCCTCGACGCCTGTCGCACCACGCCCATTGCGCGCGACCCGCGCATGCGGGACGGGGCGGCGCCGGGCGGCCTCGTGGAGATGAATCCGCCGGCGGGCTCGCTCGTGGCCTTTGCCACCGATGCCGGCCGCGCAGCGGCTGACGGCGAGGGAGCCAATGGGCTTTATACTGAAGAGCTGGTAAAACATTTGCTCACGCCGGGACTCACTATCGAGCAGGTCTTCAAACGCACGCGGGCGGCCGTGATGGAGCGCTCGGGAGGCGCTCAGATCCCGGCGGAATATTCGCGGCTTGTCGGCGACGATATTTACCTGGCCGGCGCCGCTCCCGCGAAACCTGTGGAGGAGCCGATTCCACGCGCTCAGCCAGTGCCGCTGCCGACGCTCGCGGGAATCAACAAAATTGCGGCTTCGGGCGACGCTGTGAGTTGCCTCGAGGCGCTCCAGTCCTACCTGCGCGGCCAAACCCTGCACAATGAAGCGGCCGCGCCGCTCGGCGTGCTGTTGGATCATGTGAAGGAATCTCTGCGAAATCCCGCCGTCGCCGCGACGAATGCCCAGGCCGCGCTCGATACTTGCGAACTTATCCTGCCGGCGATCCCGGAGAGCCTGCCCGAAGGAGCCACACGCAATGCCCTGCTGGCCAAGGCCCAGAATCGCAAGGGCGATGCGCTGCTCCTGTTGGGGAAAGCCGAAGACGCGCTGACCGCCTACAACACGGCGGTGGGACTGGATCCAAACGACGGCTACATCCTTTACAATCGCGGTCGCGCCTATGTGGCCCTCGATCGCAGTGAAGAGGCCAGGGCGGATTTCACCGCCGCCGCCGGACCACGCTTCAAGCGCTCCGGCGTGCACAAGCTGGCGCGAGAGGCCTTGGATGGATTGAAGTAAGACGTTCGCCTTCCGCTCGGGGCTCCCTGCCAGGCGGACATTCCCGCGGCTGCGGGCTGGCCGAAAATCGGCGAGCGCGCTTGTGGTAACGTAATCAGAAGTTCCGGCGTTGCTGGCCAGAGTGCGCGAGCGCACGCTCTCAAACACGTAGCCGATCTGCTTTCGGCTATTCCCCCAAAACCTCGTTACCCCCGTTGAACATGAAGTCTTCTCCTCACTTCTTCCATTCTTCTCCCGTGGGCGCCATCGGCGCTCGCAATCTCGTACGCTCCCGGATGTCCAATTCGGCCCGCGCCTGGTCCGCAGCCTTGGCCTGTTCCATCGCAGCTCTCCTGGGCCAGTCTACGCACGCCGATGCGCAGACTTGGTCGGGTCCCAGTTTCTGGGAATTCACCGGCGTGAATCAGTCCGGCACGGGCAACGCTCTCTATTCCAACATCCTCTCGTATAATCGCCACGACGTCTCCTGGAGTTCCGTGGAGCCGTCGAACGGCACATGGAATATGACTTCGCTGAATAACGCGAAATCGGAAATCCAAACGCTGGCAGCAAGCGGGGTCCGCCTGCTGCCCGTGCTCGACTATTGCACGAATTGGGCGGCCGATCTCAGCAGCCGGCAGTGGACCTTTGGCAATACCAAGTGGGTCATTGCGCCGGGTTCCGGCGGCACGATGGTCTCGAACAAGTACGACATTCCCACCGGCAATCTGCTCGGCACGCAGACGTATGTGATCGGCTCCCAGACCTTGCCCGACTTCTCGCATTTCCCTCCGGCGAGCACTGCCAATTGGACAACATATGTCCAGACGGTCGTGAGCAATCTCACTCCCGCGCCTTACAATGTGTCTTACTTCCAGCTTTGGAACGAAGCGCAGGAGACCAGCGGTTTTTGGGTCGGCTCGATGACGGATTATTTCCAGAAGATCCACCTTCCGGGCGCCCAGGCCGTGCATGCCGGCGGCGGCAAGGTGGTCTATGGCGGGTGGCCGGAATCCGGCACGATGTCCGAGTTTATATCGCTGCTCGATGCGAATAGCGCCTGGAGCTCCATCGATGTCATCGACAGTCATTACTTTGGCACCAATGACGCCTTCCCGACGCTGCGCTCGGCGGCGGATTCGCGCGGCTACATCGGCATGGGCATCTGGCAGACGGAGATCGGATTCACCACGGATTTCGCCTATGTCCCGTCGGCGATGACGCACCGCCTGTACTGGGCGTTGAATAACAACTGGACTCAGGACAAATATAAGATCCTCTACTTTGCCAATTCGGCGCCGAACGATCCCAAAGCGTATGGCTACAACTGTTCCCTGTACTCCGGCAGTTCGCTCTCGGGACACGGTCAATGCATGCAGGCGCTCGGCAATTTGCTGGGAGGCAAGGCAGTCCTGAACTTGTTCCCCGGTGTCACGTCCTCGCCGTCCTATACCGATACGACGCCGAGCACGATGGAAAACTTCGCGGTGAACAACACGATCGTGAACGCGGTGAATCTCACGACCGCAGATTATACTGGCGTCTCGGCGATCTCGTTCACCCTGCCCTTGCCGCGAAGCGTCATCACCAAGGCGGAGCGCGTGGACATTATCGGCAACCGTGTGGATCTCACGAGCACTCTGGTAAACAACGGATCGACGACCACGTTGCCAAATGTGGCGGTGAAGGATCCCACCGGCAGTTCCGCCCGGACCTGGAACGACGCGACCGCGAATCAGCGGGTATTCTATACCGTCATTACTCTGAATCTCCCCGCGGTGTCCAAGTTCGAGGCCGAAAACCTGTCGATCATCGCGCAGACCGCCGGGGTGACCAATAGCAACACGAGCGACTACTACTTCAGTAATAACATGGGCGCATTTTTCAATGCTACCGCGGCGAATCAGTACGTGACCTACACCGTGCCCAATGTTGCGGCTGGAACCTACGATGTGCGGGTGGGGGTGAAGAAATTCAATAACAAAGGCGCCTGGCAACTGGCGGTCTCGCGGACGGATCAGTTGGGTTCGCCGACGAATGTGGGCTCTCCGGTTGACGAGTACAATGCCGCCAGCACGTATAACGAAATCGATCTGGGCAGCTGGTCCCCCGGCACGACCAGCGACAAGGCTTTCAAGTTCACCGTGACCGGGAAGAATGCGTCGAGTTCGGGGTATGGCATTGCCGTGGACTATATTAAACTCATCGCGCTGTAAGGGTTTGGCTTTGGTGCGACGGGCCGCGAATGCGTGGCCGTAACTCAATGGATTGACGAACGAGGGGCGCTTTAACAGGCGCCCCTCGGGCAGTTTCGGGGCATTGCCGAAATTGCTAGATAGTTAGTTTCCGGCTGGGCTGCAGCCAGTTTTTGGAGTGCGGGAGCTTGCTCCCGCTTTGTCCGCGCGGCTATTCAGTGAGGCGCCTGGTCCACTCGATGATTCGGGAGCTCTACGCCGAACCTCGCGTCCAGCGTGACCTCAGAGCTGACAAAGCTAGAGCAAACACCCGCGCCAAAGGCGCGAGCTTCCCTACGGCAGATCGACCCAAGGCGCGAGTTTTCCTCGCAGCTCATCGAGCAGATTCGGCTCCATGTATTCGTATTCGTCGGGGATATGCAGGCAAACGACGGTTTTGCCTTCCAGCGCTTCCGGGAACTTCTGCCGGAGCTTGCTGAGGTGCGATTTCTCCATGCAGAAGATGAAGTCGGCCCAGCCGATGTGGCCCGCGGTGACGACGATGCGCGCGCTCGGCTGTGTGCCGGCAGAACGGACCTGATAGCCGGGGCAGCCCTCGAAGAGTTTTTCCGCGGTGAGGCTGCGCAGGCGATTGCGGCTGCAGATAAAAAGCAGTTTTGGAGCGGTGGCGTCGGACGCGGGCATTTGCGGTCTCGGAGGGATGGGCAGTCAATCCGCAGGGACGTTGAAAATCGCCATTAAATCAACCGATTGCAGTCCCGGAGTTGCAGCCGGCGCGCCCTTTGGCAAAGTGATGCGCCACACTTTCCACACCATGCGCGTCCATTCGTTTGAACACGCTCCAAATGAGGGAGCCGGAAAAATCGCCGACTGGGCCAGGTCCCGCGGGCACGCCTTGACCGTGACCCGTTTTGACCTGGGGGAGACGCCGCCGGCCCCGGACGCCTTCGACCTGCTGGTCGTCATGGGCGGGGCCATGAATATCTATCAGCACCGCGACTATCCGTGGCTCGCGGACGAAAAGCGCGTGATCAATGAAGCAATCCTCGCGGGCAAAGGCATTTTCGGCGTTTGCCTCGGAGCGCAGCTGCTGGCGGATGCCCTCGGGGCGCGAGTCACGCAAAATGCGGTGAAGGAGATCGGCTGGTGGCCGGTGCGTTTTCTCGACCGGCAGGCTCCTTTTGATGGATTTCCGGCCGAGTGCTTCGCGTTTCACTGGCATGGAGACACGTTCAGTCTTCCCCCGGGAGCGAGACCGGTCGCGGCGAGCGACGCCTGCGCCAACCAGGCCTTCGCGCATGGCGATCGGCTCGTGGGATTGCAATTTCATATCGAAGTCACGCCCGAAGCGGTGGCGGGATTTCTCGTTGGGGCGGACCATGAACTCGTCCCAGCGCGCTTCGTCCAGTCTGCGGATTCCATCCGCTCCGGCGCGCCCGACCTCGCCCCGACAGACGCCGGTTTGGTCCATTTGCTGGATGCCTTGGAAGAAAACCTGGCCGGGGAACCGACGTAGCCGTCCGTCGGCCGGACGATGGCCGCGGAGGGAGCCGGCAGATGAATGCCAAGCTTCTTTTTCAGCTGCATCTCGTTCACTTTCGGAGGTTTAGTGAGGCTCATTGGCCGTGAGTAGCGCAAGTTGCTACGCCGATCAGTCGCGCGGGGCGGATTGCGCGAACCTGAACCATCAAGGGGGATGAAATTTACCGGGAATGCCTCGCTAAACTTCACGACGAGAACGCGTTGCCCGATGAAAGGAGGCCGTGGAGTGGGCTCTTTTTTGGGCCATTTACAGACTGTGTTTGGCGGCAGGCGCGCCTTTCTTTGCAAAAAAAATCCGCCTTTCCGTGATTTAATTTCACAAACCGCTTTTATTTTCCGCTACAAGGGACATGATTTGTCGTGTCATGAAAAAATTGACAGCAAAGCGACTCACCTCCATTTCCCGGAAATCCCAGAACACCCCGCGCCGCACGAAAGCGCGCGTTGGCCGTCCCTCCGTGCTCACGCCGGAAAGATCGAAAGTCTTTTTCTCGATCCTTCGAGAAACCGGCTCCATGCGCACCGCCCGTTTGGCCGTCGGGTGGAGCAAACCGCAATTCTTCGCCTGGAAACGTCCGTTCGCCCTCGATGGAACGCCGAATCCGAACTACAAGCCGAAGTTCGCTAAGGCCGTGCAAGACGTCATTGCCAGCTACGCGGCGTCCTACCAGCGCAAGGCCGATGGCCAGGCGCGCAAGCAAGCGCTGACTTCCACCAAAAAAGTGCGCTCGCTTCTGCGGAAGAATCTGCAACCGGAAAACCGCCGGTTCGCAGGCGGACTCAGTTCCCGGGAAACCGCCGCCATCTCCCGGAAAATCGCTCGTCTCGAAGCCAAGGCTCCGGTGAAGAAAAACGGGAACGGCTCCAGGTAACGACTACTGCTGCGGCTGCTGTTGCTGCGCCGATTGGCGCGCGGCTTTGGCGGACTTTTGTCCCGACGACTTCGTTTCGGTGTGCGCCGAGGGAGCTTTGCCATCCTTGACCGCGCAGGGGACAGCATCCGCAGTCGTCTCTGGCGGATCGCATGGGGCGGCCGCGACGGGCAGTCCCTTCCAGGCTTCGCGTTCCAGTGCGGAACGTGCGGCGGAAACTTCCGCTTCCTTCTTGCTGCGGCCTTCGCCGAGGCCGAGTTCATGGCCGCACCAGAGGATGCGAGCCACGAAGCGCTTTTCGTGTTCCGGTCCGGACTGATCCACGATCGGATAGACGGGGCTTTCCGGTGAAATGGCCTGAAGGATTTCCTGGAGCCGGCCCTTCGGATTGACGTCGGTGGTGTCGAGGTGCAACCCCTCGAGATGCTCCCGCGCCTCCGTAAGGACGATGCGCCGCACGGTGACGTAGTCGCTGTCCAGATACATGGCCCCGACGAGCGCCTCGTAGGCGTCGGCCAGCGCCGACGGCCGGTCGCGGCCGCCGCTCGCCTCTTCACCGCGCCCGAGCATGAGATATTTTCCGAGACCGATATCCGAGGCATGCTTCCGCAGGCCTTCGCGGGAGACGAGCTTGGCCCGGAGCTTGGTGAGCTGGCCCTCCGTGTAGTCAGGGTAACGGTCGAAGAGGTATTCCGTGAAAATGAGCTGAATCACCGCATCGCCGAGGTACTCGAGGCGTTGGTTGTCGAAATGGTGGCGCTGGGTCTCGTGGCCGAGGCTCGGATGCGTCAGGGCCTCGGCAAGCAAAAGCGGATTTCGAAATTTGTAGCGAAGTCTCTGTTCTAGCGGATTCATTCAGCGGCGGCCAGTTGTAGCACCAATCGGCGCCGGTGGCGTGTCAAATCGTCGATCATCCCAGGGCGTAGACCGAGGACGGCGCGTCGGGCGACGAGCCGTCCTAAGCTGCAGCCTTCCGGGCGAAGAGTGGAAGCGCCGATTTGAATTTCCGGCGGGCGGCGGCCATGGCCGGGGTGATGAAGCCGGCGAGGGGGGATCGCTTCCACCACCCGGTGGAGGTTTCGTAGCCAAGCTCTCGCAGGAGATCGCCGGCGAGGCGTTCGAATTCGAAGGCGTCGAGATTCGAGAAGCTGTCCTTCCAGCCGCCGGCGCGTCCGGACCGGTAGTGCGCCTCGCTGGACTTCACGGAGGCATCTCCCGTGCGTCGGGCGGCCTTCATCTTTTCGAACGTATTCTCCTCAAGGACAGTTTTGACCCAGTTCTCGTCATAAGACAAGCCACAGAACTCAAGAATTTCACGGTGCGCTGTAGTGTCATTTATTAATCGTTCGTAGCGCACCTCATGATAATCTTTTTTATAACACTTTCCTTCCCGAGCCGCAAGAACGTGCTTTTTCCACGCAAGCGCCGAGTCGCGGATCGTGTGTGTGCCGTAGCCGATTTTTTGCGCGGCGGAAATCATCGAGCAGGCAACATCGCGGCCATCGCGGATAACATGGATGAAGCGCGCATGCGGAAGAAACTCGCGAATCAGCGGCAGGAACAAGGCATTCGTCGGATGTTTGTCCAAGATGTGTGTAGCTCCCGCTTTTCGCGCCAGGAGTTTGGTATAAACGCCATCGACAAAGCCTTTGAGATACGCCGCGGTTTCGTCCCGTTCCCAGACAAAGGGGAGGCCCTGATGCCAGCGGCCCTCCGCGCTGTTGCGCTTTTCCTCGTCCCAGGTATCCAACCACGGCGCGACATAGCGGCGAAACACCGTGAGCTCCACCGTGGTCGAAACCTGGGGATGTTCCCCCAGCAACACTTGCAGCATCGTGGTGCCACTGCGGGGTGAACCAATGATGAAGAGCGGTTGGTATTCTGCGGGCATCGATTAATGAGGGCTGTCGAGTTTACGGGATAACATCAATTTGCGTCCGAGAATAAAAACTGAATTCGTGGTTGATAGCGAAAGCGCGGCGGTAAAAAAGCGCTTTTTGTTGTCGGTATATATGCAACTTTTTCTGGCTGATGGTGTTGCGGCGGCGCCTGGACGACAAGGATTAAAGATCGGGCTGCGGCGGTTGATAATTGCAGATTCTGGGCGGCGGAGGGGGCTATGTGTAGTGGATTTCTTGACTGGACGGGCCGCGCTCCAGGCCTTTAGCTGCGCCTTTTTCCCTGATGTATGGCGATGCCTGAAGCGGCACATCTCCCGAGACCGGCGCACGAGCATGGCCTTGCCGTCGAACCGGGCGCGTCTGCGCGCGACCATCTGCCCACCCACACCGGCGTCGCGAAGTTGCATGCGCTCACCGGGCTGCGGTTTGTGGCGGCGGCAATGATCGTGGTGCATCACTCGCGGGGTGCATTTGGCTTTGCGGCGCGCGGCAAGCAGAATTGGCCGCTGGAGGCCGGCGTCTCGTTTTTCTTCGTCTTGAGTGGGTTCATCCTCATGCACGTGTATCCGGCGCTGGATCGCCCCGGGGCGGTTCGCCGATTTTTCGCGGCGCGTATTGCCCGGGTTTGGCCGGCGCATTTTCTCACCTTTCTCATCGCGCTCGGCCTGGGCTACGGCTGGCCCCCGTCCGGCGGCGCCGGGCTGGCCTCGACGACCGCCGTTGCGGTTTTCAATGCGGCCATGTGGCACGCCATCGTTCCGCTCAAGGCGTACTTCTTTTCCTTCAATTCTGTGAGCTGGAGCATCTCGACCGAGTTTTTCTTTTACGCGGCCTTTCCTTTCCTCGTCCGTCGCTTCGTGCAGACTTGGCGGTGGAAGCTCGCGGGCGCGTATCTCGTGGTGTCTGCGGTGATCGCCTTTTGCACCTGGCGGCAAATTCCCGCCTTTTCCGCAGCGAATCTTTTCGAGGTGAATCGGGCGGGAATGCTCTATGTGAGTCCGGTGAGTCGTGTGGCCGAGTTTGTCCTTGGCATGACCGCCGCCCTTTTTTGGAAGCAGAAGTTTGCGGCGCGATCGCTGTCGCCTGGCGTCGCAACCGGCGTGGAAATCTCGTGCGTTGCGCTTTGTCTCCTGTGCCTGCAAGCGCTGTCGCACGAGGCGCGGGTGATGGAGATTTTTGGCAGCTATCTGGCGGTATATCTCCGGCACGCCGGCACGGCGCCGGTCTTCGCTGCGCTCATCGTGATCTTTGCCTGCGGGCGCGGATGGCTCTCGCGGTTGGTCGCCACGCCGGCTTTTGTGCTGCTTGGAGAGATCAGTTTTTCGGTTTACCTGCTGCATCAGATATTGCTGGGCCTGTTCGCGGAGGGGCGCATCGCAGCGCGCACGGGGATCGATGGTTGGCCGCTCTTTGCCATTTTCTGGCTGGTCCTGCTGGCGACGGCGTGGGCGATGTGGCGCTGGATCGAGCGGCCGGCGCGCAGCCTCCTGCTTTCTGTCGCAGCGCCGCGTGGCGGACGATTGCAGTGAACCCGGCGGAGTGAGATTCTCCAGCGATCCGTCCATGCGTTTTCAAAATCCGTTTCCGCCGATTCACCGTCACCTCGTCACTTTGGTGAAGCAGATGATCCGTCTCCGGCAATCGTTTACCCAACTGCATGAAGCGGTGGGCCGCATCGAGGCGCGCCAGTGCGCGCAAGCGGGCGCGGCCGGTTTGCGGGCGAATGAATTCAAAGTCTACTCCCAATGGGGAGAGGACGGCATTCTTCAGCACCTCATCCGGCACGTGCCGATTGCGCGGAAGATTTTCGTCGAGTTCGGCGTGGAAAATTACACCGAGGCGAATACCCGCTTCCTGTTGGTCAACGATCAATGGAGCGGGCTGGTCATCGATGGCAGCGAAGAAAATGTGGCTTACATCAAGGCGGACCCGATCTATTGGCGGCACCATTTGAAGGCGGTTTCGGCCTTCATTACGCGGGACAATATCGATGAACTGCTGCGCGGGAATGGGCTTTTCGGGGATATCGGGCTGCTCTCGGTGGACATCGACGGAAACGATTACTGGGTATGGGAACGAATCGAGTGCGTACACCCGGCTATCGTGGTAGCGGAGTACAATGGCCTCTTTGGCGCGGCGCGGGCGGTAACCGTGCCATACGATGCGGAGTTCGTTCGGGAAAAGGCGCATCCTTCGTGTTCCTACTACGGGGCCTCGCTGGCGGCGCTCGTCGGCTTGGGCCGGCGCAAAGGCTACGCCTTTGTTGGCTCGAATGCCGCGGGCAGCAATGCCTTTTTCGTGCGGCGCGATCTTCGACCGGAGTCCCTCCCGGAACTGACCGCGGCGGAAGGCTATGTGCGGCGCGGATTTCGCGAGATGCGCAATGCGGACGGCTCCCTGGCGCTGTGCACCTTTGAAGAAGAAGCGGCGCTGGCGCTCTCCCTGCCGCTGGTAGAAGTCGAGGCGTAAGGCTCGACGCGACCCAGTGCGGTCATCGATTAATTCGGAGGATATCGCGAGAGGAGATTGGGTGTTGGTCAAAGACCTACCCCCTTTTGCGGCGGCAGAAGCGTGAGTTCGCTGCGGGACAACTTTTGATATTCTCCGATCAATTGCTGAATATCGGTTTCCGGCAGCCGGATCGCATTGCTCGACCTGAGTTGCGCCTGCGGCGCCGGCGAATCCGGGAGCGGGCAGTCGAGCCATTCAAAACGCCTGCGTATTTCCGCGAGCGTCGCCGCCGGATTTTCGCAAAAGCATTCATAGTCCACGGTGAGCCAACGATTTGAGGGCAACTCGCGGGCCTGCTCCTCCAGACTGCGTTCCGTATAATACACTTGGCCGGCTATTTGCTCGAAGGGCCCGAGATCGCGGAGTTTGGCAAATTCTTGCGGTTTGACGGACCACCACATCGTCCGATCGCCGTAAAAGGACTCCCGGGCTTCGAGGACGGATTGCATCACGAAAAGTGGATGCCGGCGAATGTGGATGAACACCACATTGCGGACCGCCTCGGCCAGGGCGGTCAGATTGTATTGCATCATGATCGCCTTGGCGGCAAACGGGCGGCCCAGAGCTTCCTCAATGGAAGCGATCCCTTTGCGCAGGCCTGCCGCATCAAAGTGTGCAAGCAATTCGGGCGTGAGATACCCGGGATCGTAGTTCGGCAGAAAACGGCGCCAGAAATGAAAGAATTCGCTCGGCGAGAGAGCGCCTTTCGTTTTGCCCAGCTCCGAGGCCATCGCTCCGCTGGAGCCCGTAAGTTCGCCGAGTTCATCTTTGTAGGCAAAAGCCGGGTCGCAAAGCAGTTGCTGGATTTTTGCGCCGATATAGGGCGCGTAGTAGAACCGCGAGAGCAGATTGCTCGGAACGGCGAAGAGACCAGTTGCCGCCAGCCACTGCATGAAGGCCGTCGTGCCGCTGCGGGGATTGCCCACGACGAGCAGAGCCGGGCGCGTGGGAGTGTCGAGTCGAGCTAGCACGGCGCGCTCGGCCGGCTCGAGCAGCGTGGCGAGTTCCGCAAGTAATGCGTCCAGCTTCTCATTGCGGCGATACTTCGCCTGGCGTCGGTTCAGCCCGGAAAGGAGTAGCGAATCCGGAGCGTCGGAAACATTTGCGGGGTCCATACAGACGAAAAGTGGGCAGGGGCAGGCTATCGGGCAAGAATTCCTGACCCATTCGCCTGCGGGCATTCGATTTCGCGCTGAAGCTTCATTTCCCAACCTTCTTTCGGTAGTAGGCGAGACACTCCGGCGGATAGTTCCGCGCCTGCATTTCCGCAAGCAGCAAATCGGTCGAGTACGTGATTTCACTCAGCGTGACTTTGCCGGATTCGCTGTCGAACAAGGCATATGAGGCGAGATCGAGCCGGGCGCGATTCTGGCCCACGCTGCCGGGATTCACGACTCGGAAGCCGCCGCGTTCCACGGCAAAGGCGCAGTGGGTGTGGCCGACGAAGCAATTCCCGGGCGGCGTAATCGGCGTTTCCGGATAAATCTTTGCTTCGTTCAATGTGTGCGTGAACAGATAATTCCATCGACTAGTTTCGCGCGGGAGCCCTTTGATCAGGTCGAGGCGGCGAAAGCGCTCCTTTGTAATCCGGTAAAACTCGCGCACGAGCGGAATTTCCCGCGAAATTAGTGTCTTACCGAGAAACATGGCCTCGTGATTTCCCTCCAAGAAGAGGAATTGGGGCAGCGTCTGTAAGAGTTCGAGGCATTCATCACTCCATGGACCGTAGTTCACGACGTCGCCAAGGCAGATCACTTGATCCACGTGCCGAAGCTGCGCCTCGACCGCTTCGAGGGCGGGAAGGTTGCCGTGAATGTCGCTGACAATTCCTACGATCATGTGGTTTGCGCCTCCAGCCAGCGGCGATAATCGGCAATGCCGGATTCAAACGAGCGCGGGTGGCAGCCGAAAGTTTCCCGCGTTCGCTCCAGGCAAAGCGGTGCAAAGCCGGGCTGAACCGGCGCGGGGCATGCATCGAGATCAATGCAACCCGCGGGATTTCGGAAGGCCTCATTAACCACCGCAGCGGCTTCGGCGACCGAGATTGATCGGCCGCCGCCGACATTGAAGATGCCTTCCGCAGTCGAAGTTGCTGCCCGCACGAGCAGATTGGCAACGTCGTCAACGTAGACCAGGTCGAAGCGTTCCGCGCCGCCGTGTCGCAGGGGCAGAGGCGCCTTTTCGCGAGCCAGCGTGACGAATCGCGCCACGAAACTGTGCTGCGGCATGCCGGGACCATAGAGGGAGCTGATGCGAAAGGACGCCGCGCTCAGCCCGCGCGCCAGCCGGGTTCTTTCCAGGAAAACTTCACCGAGATATTTCGACGCCAAATAGAAGCAGGCGCGCTGATCCAGGACGACAGGAGCGGTCTCCTTCACAGGCCCATTCTGAAATCCATAGATATTCCCGGCGGAAGCATACAGAAATCGCGCCCGGCACTTTTCGGCGGCCCACTCGGCCAGGCGGAGCGTGAGCAACGCATTGTGCTCCAGGCATGGTCCGGCAGAGGCGGGATCATCGAGATTCGCGGGACGGAACGCCGCCAAATGAATAAGCGCTCCAACGCAGCCAGGGTCGAATTGGCGCGCCTCCCAAAATTCTTCCCAGCTCAGGATGGGGCCGGTCGACGTTGTCCCTTTTTCCCGGCTTACGCCGTAAACCTGCCACCCGGCCATTTGCAGCCGAGCCATAACCGCACGTGAAAGATAACTGCGGGCGCCAGTAATGACAGCGGTTGGGCGTTCTTGCACGTCAGAGGGGCGAAGCCTGCCCGCAGATTTCCCGATGCGCTCCACACGCCTCGACTTCGCCGTTTTCAACGACGAGTTCCTTCCAATAGCGCAACACGGTGATCGGTCGGATCTTCATGCAGGGCGAGAGGTCTTTCAGCAGGTAATCCGCAATGATCTTTGGCTCATTGAATCCGGCCAAGGCCCGGCAATAGGTCGTGCCGGAAAAGCGGGCGTTCAGTTCGAAGATGTACGGCACTTTGTCGCGCACCCGCAACTGAACGTTGCAGGGGCCGAACGGCTGCAAACGATCCACGACTTCAGCGACAAAGCCTTCGATCATCGAATCACGCTCGATAAAAGCCTTGTAGGTATCGCCATCACGCAGGATGCGCCGCGCCGCAATGACGCCGACGCAGCGGTGTTCCAGTGTGACCGAACCGCAGGTGTATTCCGGCCCGTCGATGAATTCCTGCGCCACAAAGGCCGTGCCATCGATCTCCTGGCGCAAACGCTTCAATTCAGGGAGGTTGCGAATCAAGCGCACCCCTATCGATCTGGCGCCCCCGATTTTCGGTTTGATAATCAACGGAAAGGTCATTTCATCCTCTGGAAGTTCGTCGAGCGTCCAGGTTGCCGGGTATGGAAACCCTTGGGCCTCGAGAAATCTGGATGTGGCGAGCTTGTCGTCGCAAAGCGAGACGAAATTCTCTTCCCCGACGACGACGGTGATGCCCTCCCGTGCAAACTCGGCGGCGCTCCGGCTGAGAATGGGAAGCTCGGCATCAAGTCCCGGGATGAGCAGCTTCACTTCCTCGCGAACGCAGATTTCCTTGACCCGATCGACAAATTCCGAGGATTTGGCATACGGAATTACATACCCTTTTTCCGCCGCATAGAGGCCCGCGCCGAGGATTTCGCCGTCAGCCGCGATCACCCGGTAGCCGCTGCCCTGCAGCGCCTTGAGCACGCTCTGCCCGGCGCCGCCCCCTGTGCCCGTCACCAAAATAGTCAGTTTTCCGCCGCGTACGGGCGAAATTGAGGCTGTTAGTCTCTGTTGGTAACCCATGAGAGTTTGCGGTCTGTAAACCCCGACATTTAGAAAGAGTCGCAAAAAAGAAGGCGCTCGTGTGCAACGAGTAATCGACCCATTTGTTACTTCGCAAGCGCAGCCACCCATCATTTTCTCTAGCGCAAAGGACGGCGGCGTTGTCGTTGCAGATGGCGTCGATCGCCGTGGCAGCTGCCAGACACGGCCGGCGGGAAGCGCGGCATTGTCATTGAGGGGCGCGGCGGCGCCAGGAAACGAAGGTCAAAAATAAAGCCGCGCTAAATGTCACCGCGCGCCTGTGATAAATGTGGGCGTCGATCTTTCTTCCGCGCCTCTTTAAACATTATGCTCAAATGGTATGTAAAAAATCGGTCAATTATTCTTGACCCAACGCCGCTCGGGACGACTGGTCAGCAAGTCTAAACTAGGGCCGGTCCAGATTTTTGGATAATCCCTCCGTCGGATTCTCGCTCAGCAGTGCGGCGGCGCCAAATAATCTGTATCGACAGCCGGCCCGATTTGTTTCACCATTCTCCGCAAACGCAATTTCCATGCTCTTTTTGCAAGCAATTCGGATCGTTGCGGACATCGTACCTCCCAACCGGCTGCCCGATGGCCCGGCCCGGTGGGTGACGGCGGCGATTTGCCTGGTGGTCGGAGGCGTTTCGTTTGGCGGGATTCTGCTGCTCCGAAAAAAGCGGCGCGCCCCGAAGCCGACGCCGCTCCCGGAAGACCCGATCCAATGAATCCGGCTTCGATCGCATGGCAGCAGGCGGCGGCGTTCGTCCTGACCGTCGGCATCGAGTGGCCGCTCTTTGCCTGGTACTCGGGCCTGGGTTTCAAGCGGACCGGCTGGTTTTGCCTGCTCATGAATGGCGCGACTTGGTTTACGATGGCGGGCACCCTGGAGTTATGGCGGCCTCCGATCGTCTGGATTGAGGGGGCGATCATTGGCGTGGAGGCGGCGCTGATCGCGCTTTTCTGGGGGTGGACTGCTGGACGGGCCCTGGGCGGGGCGTTGCTTCTGAATTTGTCGAGTTGGTGGGGAGGCGCACTTTTACTCCAATGGCTGATTCATTTCGAGTGAGCGCCGCCTCAGGTCGATGGATGCTCGCCATCCTCGCGGCAAGCCACGGGATCAACGATTTCCTCGCCGGCTGGCTGCTCGGCGGCGATCTCCCGACGGCTCCGGGCTGGATGCGCCTGCCGTGGTTGGTCGTCTATGCCGCGCTGGCTTTTGGCGGCCAGTTGCCGGCGGCCTGGCTCCTGGGCCGCTCGCGGCGCCTGGATGTCTGGATGGTCGCCGCCCTGGCCTTGATGGCCGCGACGGTCGCGGTACGGAGCCATTCGGCGGCGGAAGCCATCCTGCTTTCGGGAGTGGCGTCGGCCATTTGCCATGTCGCAGGCGGAGCGCTGGCGTTGCAGCTGCCGGGCGCCGCCCGGGCCATCGGCTGGTTTGCGGCGCCAGGGGTGGTGGGATTGGCCGCCGGCGGATGGCTCGCGCGCAATTCCGCGGCTCCGCCGGTCTGGATGATGGCGGCTCCTCTGATCTTGCTGGGCGCCTGTGTAGCGCTTCGCACCTGCTGGCCAGTGGGCTCGGAAAACCGGCGGGCCGACGAGCCGCCGGCCATCGATGGCCACGATTGGCTCATGCTGCTGCTCCTGCTGGCGCTCACGTTGCGTTCGGCGCTTTGGGACCTGGTGCAAATGGCCGCGGTCGGAAATGGTCCCGCGCTTTTTGCCGTGGCGTTGGCGGGAGCCGTGGGCAAGGTCATGGGCGGGTGGGCGGCTTCCCGCTGGCCGAGTGTGCGACACACGAGCGCCGCCTTGCTGGGCGCCTGCGTCTTGCTGGAGTTCGCCCGAGGACATCTGGTCGGGCTTTGCGCCGGCGTCGCCCTTTTGCAATCCGCCATCCCTTCTTCGATTTACCTGCTGCATCGATCTTTCGGCGCCACGCCGGCCGCGGCGGCGGCCTACGGACTCGGGCTCACTGTGGCGCTCGGCGGCCTGGCTGCGCCGGCTTTTTCGCAAGCTCCCTCCCTCGTCCTAGGGTTGGCAGCCGCCGCGCTCGCCGTCTGGCATTTCGCGCCCCGCGGGCGGGCGCATCCCGTGGAGGCCGGGGCGATGTGAAAGCCTCCGCCGTTTACCATACGGGACTTGACAGTCCGAAGGCGCCACGTAAAGGCAGCCTGGAAGCGATGTACCCACGCCTCATTGAATTCCTCGATCGACAAGCAAAAATATGGCTTTGGTTGGAGGTCGTCGGGCTCATTACCCTGATTGGCTACCTCGATTGGTATACTGGATATGAACTGAGCATCCTTCCGTTCTATTCGGTCCCCATTTTCCTGATGGTGTGGTTCAACGAGAAGCAATCCGCCGTCCTGGTGGCATTGATCTGCGCGCTCGTGTGGTGGTGGGCCGATACCGCGGCTGGGCATCCCTACCTGGAAAATTGGCATCAGGCCTGGGATATCGTCATGCGGATCATTTACTTCCTGACGGTGGCCTATGCCGGAACGAACCTGCGACACCATCTGCAGTTGCTCGACCAGGCGCGCCGGCTGGAGCAGGAGATCATCCGCATCAGCGAGCGGGAGCAGCAACGCATCGGGCAGGACCTGCACGACGGCATCTGCCAGTACTATGCGGCCATCGGCTGCGCCGCCGGCTCGCTCAAGCAGACCCTCAAGGCCCGCTCGGCTCCGGAAGCCGCCGCAGCTTCGGAACTCGAGCAATTGATCCGCGATGGCGTGGACCAGACTCGCAGCCTGTCGCGCGGGCTATTTCCCGTAAAGGAAGACGACCGGGGATTGCAATCGGCGTTCGAGGAATTAGCGGCCACTTTGCGCCGCCTTTCCAAACTGGATTGCATTGTCCATTGCGAATCGGGTGTAATCGTGTCGAACAACGTGGCCGCCACTCACCTCTTTCGCATCGCCCAGGAATCGCTGAATAACGCGATCACTCATGGGAAAGCTACGGAAGCGCTCGTCAGTCTCGAATCGGATCCAGGCGGGGTAAAACTCACCGTCTCCGACAACGGAACTGGATTTCCGGCGCAACTGCCCGATCGTAGAGGCATGGGGCTCAACATTATGAAATACCGGGCTCAGACCATGGGCGGGCGGCTCGAAATCAGCCCCAACCCTGGTGGAGGAGCCTCCGTCTCTTGCATTATCCCCCTAGACCGCGCGCAACGCCAGCCATAGCCATGGAACACAGTACGCCTCCTCGCAAATCCAGAGTCCTTCTCGTAGAAGATCATGCCATGTTCCGGGAACGGCTGGCGCAATTGATCAATCAAAATCCGGACATGGAGATCTGCGGTGAGACCGACAACATCCGGCAGGCGGTGGAAATCGTCAAAAATGCGAAACCGGATATCGCGCTGGTGGATATCACGCTCCGTGGGTCCAGCGGTCTGGAATTGATCAAAGATCTCAAAGCGCTGGGCATCGAAGTCCCGGTGCTCGTGCTTTCGATGCACGAGGAGTCGCTCTATGCGGAGCGGGTGCTGGCCGCCGGCGGCAAGGGGTATCTCACCAAGCATGAGAATTCCGACACGCTCCTCGGCGCCATCCGCCGCGTGCTCGAGGGGAAGGTCTATCTCAGCGATCGCATGACGGAGAGCATCCTCGGGAAATTGACGGGAGCGGAGTCCGCTGCGCCGGGGATTCACCGGCTCACCGACCGGGAATTGGAGGTCTTCCAGCACATCGGCGCCGGGCGCACGACGCGGGAAATCGCCGAGGCGTTGAATCTGGGTGTCACGACGGTCGACACCTACCGGGCGCGAATCAAAGACAAATTGGGTTTGAGAAACGCAACGGAGTTGCAACATCATGCCACAAATTGGACACGTGAGGGGCGCTTGGATCTCAAGTAGGTATCGTTCTGTTTAAATTTCGTTAGTCGACCGTTCGGTCAATTTGTAGTGAATATCGCTACGATACAAGTAAGAACGGCAATATGCAGGCTCGGTGCAATAGCTGCTATAATTACCATATCCCCGGGCCATTTATATCCTCACAAAGGAAGCCGGGGAATTATAATACATATATATTAAGCGTTAACCTAGTTGCACTATGCACAAATACCGTAAATCAACCATGAAGGGTTTTACCCTGATTGAAATCATGATCGTCGTGGCCATCATTGCGCTGTTGGCTTCGATCGCTGTGCCGAGCGCGCTGCGGGCCCGCAAGCGGTCCGAGGCGACCAGCACCCTGCAGACCCTGCGCATTCTCGATGCAGCCTGCGATCAGTGGGCGATCGAGAACGGCAAAGCCCCGGCCAGCGCTCCCGGTTCGGCGCTCGCTCCGTACGTGAAGCGTGGCACCAAGCTCTATACAGAGCTCCTCGGCGGTTCCGCGACAGATGCAATCGGCAATGCAGTGACCATGCCCGTGGTCGACACGGCGCCCTCCATCGGGACGACGACGTATCAGGCCCTGAGCGACGTTGCTCCGTCGACCTTCTGGATGCAGTACTACAGCGGGAGCTAGCCGTCCCTCACGCCTTCCCTGGCGTTATCCGATTCAAAAAAACAGCCATCTCGCAAGAGATGGCTGTTTTTGTTTTCAGACCCTCTGAGCTCAACCGACGATCGTTACTTGGCCGGTTGGGTTTCTCGATTTTGATGTGCCAGGGCGAGAAGCAGATCCGATTTTGAGATACTGCCGATGAGTTTTTGAGAATCTTCCTGCGCGACGACCGGGAGCCGCTCGCCGTCGTGCCGTGAAAAACGCTCGAGCGCAGTGGCCAGGGAGTCATTTGGCAGAAGGCTGGGGAAGGTATCGCGGAGGATATCCCGGGCGATGATGAACTGCGCGAGATTGGAATCGTTGAGGCAGCCTTTGACGTCGTGGAGGGAGATGACGCCGCGGAAGCGGCGGCTTTCGTCTACGACATAGAGGTAGTTGAACCGATTGCGAATGAAGCACTCTGCGATCTCCGTGAAGCGGGCATTTTCACTAACGGCGATCGGATCCGCCTTCATGAGATCTCCGACGAGCGCGGTGCTGAGCGCGAGTTGGAAGGCGTCCGCGTCTGCTCCCTTGCGCTTCAGCGACTCGCTGTAGACTGAGCTTTTGTCGAAGGCGGAACAGGTATAGTGCGCGACGACGCAGGCCAGCATGAGCGGCAGGATGATGCCGTAGTCGAGCGTGAGCTCGAAAATCATGATGATGGCCATGAGCGGGGCGTGAGTGGTCGCCGCGAGGAAAGCGCCCATGCCGATAAGGGCGAAGGTATGGGCGGGCGAGAAGGCTGGGCTGTGCAGCCAGACCCTGTGGACGAGACCGCCGAAAAGTTCGCCGAGACAGGCGCCGGCAAACAGCGTGGGGGTAAAGACCCCGCCCACGGCCCCGGAGCCGAATGTGGCCGCCGTGGCCAGAAGCTTGAGCGCGAGCACGACGATGAGCGCCTGCCAGACGAAATGACCCTGGATCACCTCATTGATCGTGCTGTAGCCATTCCCGCAGACTTCCGGGCTGCGGATGGCCAGGGCGCCGACCACGAGACCGCCAAGCCCCAGGCGGACGAACGCGGGCGCCGGGATGCTGGAAAAGAGATGTTCACTCCAGCGGAGAAGACGAAGAAACCAAGGGGCGACGAGGCCGGCCAGGATGCCCAGGATGAGGTAGGGCGGGATTTCCCAGGCCGATACGGTGCGGTTCACCGTGAGATCGATTTCGTACAACGGATCGCTCCCGAGGAAATTGCGGACGGTGAGCGTCGCCACCACTGAGGCGAAAACGAGTGGGCCAAAGCTTTCCATGGCCAATGAATTGAGGATGATTTCGGCGACGAAGAGGGCGCCGCCGATCGGAGCTTTGTAAGCGGAGGCGATGCCCGCGGAAGCCCCGCAGGCCACGAGTAGGCGCAGTTGCAACGGAGGCAAATGCCGCAGTCGCCCGACAAGAGAGGCGATGACGGCGGCAAGCTGGACGAGCGGGCCTTCGCTTCCAATGGAAGCGCCGGACGAAATGGAAAAAAGCGCCGAGGCGCTTTTGACCAGGCTTGAGCGGACGGGAATGATGCCGTCGCCGAGCGAGATTGCTTCCATGTAGTCGGTGCTGCTTTTTTGGGTGAAGCGCGCGCCAAGCCAGAGCAGACCTCCCGCAATCGCCCCGCCCATGGCCGGGAGCCAGAGCCGCGCTTCCCAGCCAAGGTGGGAGAAGCTTTCGACGTAGCCTCCGTTTTGGCCGGTGAACAGCCTGCAGATGTATTCCGCAAGACGTCGGAAACCGACAGAGGTCACCGCCGCTCCAAAGCCAATGACTCCGGCCCAAAAAAGTGTGACCTGGAGATCGTTCGGATGAACCAACTCGGCGATCCAAACCCGAAGGCGAAGCAGAGGCACCAGCCAGCGCCGCTGAATCGGAGGTTTTTCCTCAGCCACGGCGCGGGGGGACTCAGTCCTTGGAGGCAGCCTTGAGCGCTGCCAGAAAATCGGTGGGATTGGCGGCCTCGAGCAGCTTCCTGCGGACCGTTTCGTGTTTCAGGCGGCGGGCCAGATCGCCGACGATGCCGAGATATTCCCGGACCATATTGGTCGGCGTGCCGATGACAAAGATCATCCGCACGGGCTGCCGGCCTTCGTCAAAAGGGATGTCTTGCGCACAGCGGCCCGCCGCCATGACGATGCGCTCGACATGTCGGGTGCGCGCGTGGGGAAAGGCCACGCCATTGCCCACTGCTGTGGCGCTCAGCTTCTCCCGGGCGATGACTTCTTCCTCGAAGCCGGGAAAGTCGAGGATATGGGGGCTGCCGGAGAGCAGGTTGGTGGTGGCCGAGATCGCCTCCGCCTGGTTGTGGGCCGCGAGGTCGAGGCGGACCTGGCTCGGAATCAGAATTTCGAAGAGCGACATCGGGATAGGGCAGGCGAAAAAAGATCGATCGCGACAGCAGAGGGCATGCACTTCTACGGAGTTCGGGCGGCGTCTGGCCGGGAGGAGCTGCGTGGCGAAAGGGCGCGGCGGTTCACTTTTTGATTTTTCCTCCCCAGGAAAGCACGCGGGCCTTGGCGCCCGCGGATTCGGCTTCTGCGATGTCGCCGTTGCGGACGTGGAAAAGCGAGAGGCTGGACCAGGCCAATTGATCGTTGGGCCGTAATTCCACGGTCTTGCGGCCGGCCTCGATGGCCTCGGCATAGCGGCCTGTCTTCATGAGAGACATGCCGAGGGCATGCCAGCCGTCGAAGAAATCCGGATCGAGCTCGACACAGCGACGGTACTTCTCGACCGCGGCGTCCAGCTCGCCCAGAGCGAGGTCTCCGTTGGCGTCGTCGAAGAGTTGATCGATCTCAGGTGTCATTGCAGAGCGCACAGGCCGCGAAGAGGAAACTTGCCGCAATCATGGGGAAACGCCAGTCATTTGCGCGTGGGAGGGAGTTGGCCGCGGGCGGCCATGCTTCCTATGCATCCCATCTATCCCCTTCATGGGAAGTAGGGGAGGCATGGGAGATATGCTTGCGCGTGTAAACCATGCGCGCGCTTTCGAACGCGCCGCTTCGGGCCCAAACTCCAGCGCCGCGACTGAGCGCTGGAGAGCCTGATGCGCCCGGCTTACTGCCGTCCGAACTGCGCGTTCGCTTCCTTCTTCTTTTGCGAGAACCAGGATTCGAAGACTGCGTCGCCCTGCGTGGATGCCAGTTGCTTCGCAATCTCGTCCTTCTTTTTGGCGAACTCTGCCTCGTCGATGGGCTGGCGCTTGTCGACGTGCAGGATGAAGCCGCCCGTATCGGACGGTGTGAAAGCGCTGATCTGGCCTTCCGCGACATCAGCCGAGGCGCTGATAACGGCATTTGCGTCCGGGGCCTGAGCATTGCGATCGGTCTTGGAGAAGGTGGGGAACTTTTCCGGAGTGACTCCGCTTTCCTTGGCTGCATCTTCGAAAGTTTTGCCCGCCTTGAGCGCAGCTTCGATGTCGTTGTGAGCCTTGGAAGTGGCGAGATTCAGAGCTTCCTGGGCGCGCTCCTTGGTCAATTGTTCCGAGAGCTGGGCCTTGCTCTCTTCGAAAGTGAGCGGCTTGGCCTCCTCCGTGCCGGTGAGCTGGAGCGCGATGTAGCCATTTTGCTTGGCCGCAGCGAGGGCGTCGCTGTTCGGCTGCTCCGTCTTGAGGGCAAAGGCGGCGGCGGCGGCCGTCGGATCGAGTTCCGGCGGCGGGGTTGCGAGGGCAAAGGAGGCCGTCTCGGTGACCGTCGCGACAAATTTAGCGGCGACTTCATCGAAATTCGCGCCTTTCTCCGCCATGGCGGCGGTGAAATTCGAGGCTTTCTCTCCAAGCTCCTGGAGCGCCTTGGCCCGGTCGGCCGGCGGATTCTTGTCGTCGAGGACGAAGGAGGCGATCTTCACCTTGCGCTTCTCCGGCGTCTTGAGTGTGTCCTTGCGCTCGTCGTAGAGTTTGTGCAGTTCCTCGTCAGTGAGTTGCACCTTCTTTTTGAAGTCTTCGAGGTTCCAGCGAATCACCGACAAGTCGGTCTTTTGGTTGCGATCCACGTAGACGTCGTGGATTTCCGCAGCGGTCGGCTGGACCAGTCCGCCGATGAGCTCCTTGAGCTTGGCGACGGCGAGTTGGTCGCGCACCGCTTCTTCGATCTGGGTGGCGCTGAAGCCGAGCGGTCCGAGGTCGGTATTGACGAAGGTCGCGTACTTCGTGGAATCGAAGGCGCCATTCGTCTGGAAGGCCGTAATCTTCTGGATGCCGTTGTAGATATCGTCCTGATTGGAGATGACGCCCATCTTGTCCGCCTCGTGCCGGAGCACGATATTGTTCAGCGAGAACTCGGTGGCGCCCTGGTATTCCGAGATTTGGCGGAACATCATACCCATGAGGGTCTGCCGGCCGAGCACCCCTTCGATCAATTCGAAGAGCTGCAGGTCATTGGCCAGCTTGAAGAGGTTGCGACCGTGATCGATCGAGCTCATGGAGAGCGGCTTGCCGTAGACGATCGCCACCGGCTGGTCGCCCCCCCGGCCATAGCCCTGCTTGGCGTTGAAGAGGTAGATGAAGGAGACGATGGTCAGCACCGTGATGGTGACGAGCAGCGGATGTTGGAATCGACGAATGAGATGGACCATGGGAAATGGGGATTGCTTTCTTTGGGGGGCGTCACTAGGTTCCCGCCCTCCCGCGAAAAAGCGCATGAAGCTAAGTTCCCCCTTCCGATTCCAGCAACTTCTTTTTCTAGCTCTCGCTTGGAGCCTCCTTTGGACGGTGGGGATGGCGGGAACGGCGTCTGCTCAAACGGACGCCTACGTGACCTTCAAAGCCCAGCCCCAGCAACCCATGGCCTTCAAGGTCATCGGCGTGTCCGGCGCCAATCTCATGGTCAAGGACCAGTACGGCGACAAGGGGCTGCCTTTGAGTCAGATCCAGGAAGTCCGCATGGCCGAGCCGCCAGACGTGAAGGCGGCGCTGCAGGCCTTCCAGGCCAAGGACTTCGCCAAGGCGCTCACCCTGGCCAAATCCGTGACCGACAAATACAAGGGCCTGCCCGCAGGCTGGGCCATAACCATGGCGCTCATGGTGGGCAATGTCGCCCTGGAGCAGAAGGATTTGGTCAAGGCGGAGGCGGCGTACAAGGATTTTGCGGCTGCTTATCCCGGAAATAGCGGCGCTGATCTGGGCCGCGCGCGGATTGCAGTGGCTAAGAAAGATTACGATGCCGCGACCAGGACGGCGGAGCCCCTCTGTCAGAAGGCGCTTACGGAGAAGTATGTCTCCGCGACTGATGGCCAGACCTACGGCCAGGCCTTCCTCGTCATGGGGCAGGTGAAGGAGGCAAAAGGTGATTATGCGGGGGCGCTTGAGGCCTATTTGCGGGTCGTCACCCTTTTTTATCACGACCGCGGCGCAGTCGCGCTTGCGCAAGAGCGGGCCGATGACTTACGGAAGCAGCAGCTTGCATTCGTCCCCTGATAGATTTTGATCCCCGTCTTCCCGTCGACTATGTCCAAATTCCACCTCCGTCGTTATCTCCCCACCGTGCTCTTCCTGCTGGCGCTCGGGCTCACCATCGCCGCTGGATACGCACAGGATGCCGCCGAGCCGGCCGCTGCGGCGGAAGACAAGAAGAATATCTTGCAGACGATCCTGTCGGGCAGTCCGCTGAATATCGTTATCTGGGTGGTGATCCTCCTTACGTCGATCACGATGGTGACCTTCATCGTGCAGGGCATCATGACGCTGCGCAAAGATAAGTTGGCCCCGCCGCCGCTCATCGAGTCGCTGCGCCAGACGATCCAGGCCGGGAATTACCAGGAGGCCTGGGAAATCTGCAATGCGAACCGCAGTTACCTCTCCAACGTGCTCAAGGCAGCGCTCTCGCGCATTGGCCGCGGCAAGGAAGCGGTGGAAGACGCGCTGGCCGAGCACGGCGCGCGTGAAGCCACAGGCCTGCGCACGCGGAATTCCTATCTCTCGGTGATCGGAGTCGTCTCGCCGATGATCGGTCTGCTGGGTACGGTTATCGGGATGATCGGGGCCTTCTCCGTCCTTGGCGCCTCGGGCATCTCCGATCCGCGCGCTCTGGCGTCGCGCATCGGTGAAGTCTTGCTGGCTACTGCGAGCGGTCTCTTCATCGCCATCCCGGCTTTCGTCGCCTACTATGTCTTCCGCAATATGACGCAGATGTGCGTGGTCCATGCCGATGACGTGGTGAATGAACTGGTCCAGGACATTCCCTTCGAAGAGCTCGAAGGCATGCGCATCGGTCTGGAATTCAGCGCCGGCGCCGGCGTGGAGACGGGCGGCAGCCGCAAGGTCTCGATGGCGCTGAGCACGAATTGCCCGGTCTGCAACGGCCCGGTGACGCCCGGAGTGAATCCCTGCCCGCACTGCGGCGCGACGCTCGACTGGGCGTCCTAAAGGTCGGCTTTTTCCCATCCCGTCATGGCGAAAGCTCTTACAGGCGCACAAAAGCGATACAAGTCGCGCGAGATGCCGGAGGAAGATCCGGAATTCCAGATCGCGCCGATGATCGACATTCTGCTGGTGCTGCTCGTGTTCTTCATGTCTATCTCCTCCACGGAGGTCCTGCAGTCGAACGACGAAGTGAAGCTGCCCGTGGCGAAGGATGCGGCGGACAAGGGCAAGAGCGTCAAGAATGGCCAGGCGATCGTCAACGTGCTCTGGAGCCCGATCAATAACGCTGGAGCCATCGAGGTGGACGAGCAGAAATACGCCACGCCAGCCGACATCGTCGGCGTGCTCCAAAAGAAGCTTTCCGCAAATCCGGAAATGCGCGTGCTCATGCGGGCGGACAAGAATGTGCGCTACGCCTACCTGCGCGACATCCTCGCGAGCTGCGCTTCGGCCGGCGTGACAAATGTCACTTTTTCCGTTGTAGACAAAGACAACGGCCCCGCCGCGCCCGCTGTGGGAGCTGCTCAATAACCACCCAGAAAGGAATCACACTCTATGGCCGGATCAGTTGGAAGTGAAGACGGCGACATGGGCTTTCAGATTGCGCCCATGGTCGACGTGGTATTCGTGCTCCTGCTCTTTTTCATGGCCAGCGCCGGTTCGCAGATCGTGGAGAAGGAGCTGGCCATCAACCTGCCTAGCAACAGCAAAGGGGGAACACCCGCCGCGGTGACTCCGCTCATCATCGAGATCTCGCCGGAAGGCCAGGTCACAATGAACAATGACTCGTACGGCGTTCCGACGGACAAGAATCTTCTGCAGCTCAAAGAAAAGCTGAAGAGCCTCATTGGCGAATTTGGCGGCGACGATCCCGTGATCATCCGCCCGAGCCCGGACACACGGCATGAGCGCATCGTCGATGTGTTGAATGCCTGCGCGTATGCGAAGGTCAAGAATCTGACGTTCAGCTGATCGCCGCCCCGGGCAGATTTCTGAATTGAAGTGATTCGACAGGGGCGACTAGCGTTCGCCTGTGTTTGGCAAATTTTTCGAGCGTTTCAAAAAATCGGAGCCGAAGGCGGCTTCGAGCCCGGGAGCGATCTCGATCCGCGACACACTCTTTGGGGATATGCCCATGGAGGCTTGGGGAGTGAACGCGTCGCCGGAGCATTTTCCCTGGGATGCATATGCTCTGGCTCGCGAGCGCCTTGCGGCGGGTGACGTCGCAGGAGCGAAAGGCCAATGGCGGCGGGTGTTGGACACACCAGGATTGGAGTCGCGACACTATCTCCAATGCTGGCACTTTCTGCGGACACATGGCGAACCACCGCCGGCGGAGATTGCCAAGGAGCTCATGGGCGTCGTCGTCGAGGTCGGAATGCCCAAAGGCCTGGACCTGCTGGCCGCCTATCCGGAGCATTCGGCGCGATATTACAATTTCTCCGGGGCAGCGGTGATCTGGGAGCATGCGGATGCCAGCCTTGATCCGAAGATCGACGCTCTGTTGGCCGCCGGGCGGGAAACCGTCGCGATAATTGGCCCCTGGGACAAAGCGCGCCCCGCGCCGCCGCCCAATGGACAAATCCGGCTTTGTTTCCTTACGCCAAGCGGTCTGCATTTTGGGCAGGGTCCCATGGAGGCGTTATCAAGGGATCCGAGGGGCGGCCGTGTCATCCAAACGGCCACGGATTTGATGCTGGCCCTGACACAATTGGCGCAAAGCAAGCGGCAGTGACTGATTGGAAGCCCGCGCGGAAAAAGCGGGAGTAAGCGCTTGCACTCCAAATTCGCGGCGCCTGGAGCCGGCCGCTGGACGGCTCTAACTAGCTAACGCCGTTGCGGATTGGATTGCCGCCTTGGCGCTACTTTGCGTCCTTTTGCGCAGCGTCGCCTTCTTTCTTCGCTTCGGAAGGGGCGGCGGTTGGCGCAGGCGCGGCGGTGTTTGAAGGCGGCGCAGCAACTGGAGCTGTGGCGTCCGATTTTGCCGGAGCAGCGGCGGAGGCATCCGGCGCAGGCGCGGCCACGGGAGCAGTGGGTGCAGCCGTTGGGGTCGCAGAAGTTGCGGGAGCCGCCGGAGCAACTGCTGGAGTCGCAGTGGCGGCCGCCGGAGTTACAGGAGCCGCGGGAGTCTCGGCGGCCGGCGTGGCCGCCGCCGGAGTCGCTGCAGCGGTTGCTGCCGCCGGCTTCTTCAGGGCCTGCGACCGCCGCTGGGCGTCTGCCGAATACGAGGTTTGCGGAAATTGAGTGATGATCGCTTCATAGGAGCGCCGCGCTTCTTCCGTCTTACCCTGTGCTTCCTGGATGCGCGCCTGGCCCATCATGGCCACGGGCACGCCGAAGCTATTGGGATAGCTGAGCACCGTCTTCTGGTACATCGCCTGGGCGTCGTCCAGCTTGCCTTTGGACTCGAGGAGCGAGCCGAGGCTCACGTAGGCGCCGGAGATCAGCGGATGCCCGGGATTTTCATCAATGAATTTGTGCAGTTCCGCCTCGGCTTCGTCGAGCTTGCCGTCCTTCCGAAGCTTGTCGGCGATGAGGAGCTGGGCATTTGCCGCGGCGACCGTATGGGGAAAATCGGTCTGCACCTTGCGCAAATCATCGATCGACTTGGCGACCGTAAAGGCCGTGCCTGCCTCGACGCGCTTTTTCTCCCGAACGACCTGGAAGGCGCCGAAAATCGCCGCTCCCATCACGAGGATCGTGCCATACAGGACGATGGCGCCTTTGTATCGGATCCAGAATTCGAGAGGGTCGAACTCGTTGTTTTCGACCGGTGCAGGCGTGGTGGTTTCGGGCATAGGGGCGGATAAACTGGCAAAGGTCCAGGCGCCTGACAAGAGGCAAACTGGAAGGAGATCGCTCTTTGCGAGCCCTTAGTTCACGAGCATGTCGGCGAAAATCGTGCCGGAGCGTCCGTCGACATCCACGGCGCGCAAATGCCCGGCAGCTGTGGCTACGACGCGCCGGCGGCTGCCGAGATCGAGCACGTCCTGCACCTGGATGGACCGCTCGGACACATGGTAGCGGGCCGCAAGATACGACAGCGCGGTGGATTTCGCTGCGCTGTCGCTGATGTGGCGCCCTCCGCCAGCGGGAGCGGCCGCGTGAGCCGGCGCGGCGGGCGCGCTCGCGGCGACCGGGTGTTCCGGCGCTTCCGTGACATAGTGCGGACGGCCGCCGCCGCCGTGGTACGAGTCCCAATGGCGCACGACTTCGCCATACGTGGAGTCGACCCGATGCAGGGCCGAGCGTTCTTCAGACGAAGGATTGCTGTGCACCACGCCGGCCCGCATCGACTCGATGCCGCCGCGGACGTCGTTTAGGGCCATGCCCACCGCTTCTCGATCATCGCCCGCGGCGGCGCGCTGGCTGAGGGTTGCGGCCGCCTGGCGAGCGTGGTCGATCTCCTTGGCTGTCGAGCCGGAAACTTTCGAGCCGATGCTGCGTTGGCCCAAGGTAGTTTGCAGGGTTCCCAGGGCGGAGGCCAGCGACGCGGCGCTGCCGGAAAGGCCCTCGGCTCCGTGGGCGACGCCTAGGAGCGCCAGAGCCGCGAGGGTGGAGAGAAAAGAAATCTTTGGGGCATGCATGCCCACGCGGTTGACAGACTGCGGGCGAATGTTCCAGCGAAAAAGTGCGCTTCCTGGCGAATGTCCGTCCCGGCATCCCGATCGCGCCAAGCTCAGGGCGCCAGCGGCGCCCGGTGAATATGCGTCTCTCCTGTCACAGTGAAGATGGCGAATTCGTTTGGCACATCGGTGGCGATGACCGCTGCGGGCTGGCCTCCGCGCCAAGTGAAATCGGCCGCGCTGAGGACGCCGCGGCGGTCGAGATCAATGACCTGCCCGGCAAAGTGGCCGTCCGGACCCGAGCCTGTAGCAAGCAGAACGAGCAGGCCGTTGCCGAGAAAGGCCGCAGTGGGAGACTCGAGGTCGAAGCCGACGGTTTCCGGGGATTTCTCGAGATTTTCCGGCCAAAAGACAACCGCGCCTTGTCGGCAGGCGGCTACGATCGCCCGGGCGAGGAAGGGCGCCGACGAGCCAAGGCCCAGGCATTCGGTTTCGAACTCCCAGGTGTGCGGAGCTTTCCGACCGTTGAAGAGGTGCAGTCGCCGGCCCACTGCGATCCAAACCTGGGAGCGCAGGGCGAGCATCGAGATGCAAGGAGGCGCCAGGCCCTCGTTGGCAAACAGGGAATCGTTAATATCGTTGGAGAGATCCGTAGTGGCCAGGATGCGGCCGGTTTCATCACGCAATTCCAGGACGATTTCCGTCGTTAGCCCGCGCAGGATCCACCACTCGCTGCCATAAAGCGCCAGTGCTCCGGCATCGCTCGGAAACCATAGGGGAACAGCCACCCGCAGCGGTTGTGCAAAACGGCCGGTGGCCGGGAGGTTGAAATAATGACGCCGCAGATCGTTGCGGGGCAGCGGGATTACCCAATCGGGCCGCCCGGTTTGTGCATCGAGCACGAGATCTATTTGCCCCGGCTGCACTTCCGGCCAGTCCAAGGCCTGATAGACGCCGCTCCAGTGACCGCGGAGGATGAGCAATTTTTGATTTTGAAAAAGCGCGGCCACGAAATGTTGACCGCAGCGCTTCGCGTCCGCGAGGAAGGTATTCTTGGGCAGCGTGAATTTGCGGAGGAATTCCGGCGGCAGTGCGCGGCCGGAGCCGGGTTTGCGCGGGCGATTCAGCGGGGTCGGGGACTTGCGCTCCAGCGCTTCGAGGCGGGCGGCCAGGAAACGGCTGGCATCGCGGGGCAGGAGCCGGTCTTCCGGCGCCAATTCGCTGAGCAGATGCGAGCCGGCGCGAATTTCGTCGGCATGCCCATCGAGAAGGCGGGCGCTGATTTTCACCCGCGCGATGTCCGCAGCGACCGGCCGCAGGGCCAGGTCGGGATAGCATTGGAATTGCTTGGCCAGGACGCGCGCGAGCGGAAGGGCGCTGGCCGCGGGCGTAGCTTCATCGCGCAGAACGGTGAGGCGGCGCCGGGCCGGTTCGTGGCGACCGAGCCGGCCGAGCAGGGCAAACTCGGCCTCGAGGCAAGCTTGGGCTTGGGGCGAGCGCGGCCAGCCTTTGCCCAGAAGCGCCAGGGCTTCGTCGGGCACGCTTAGTTTTTCCTCCAGCACGCCGGCGGCGCCGACAAAATCGAGCGCGGCGATGCGAGTCTCGACCACGCGGCGGTAGGCCGCGGCGGCGGCTTCTTCGTTGCCAAGTTTTCGGTGGAGTTCGGCGACTTCCATGAAGGCGCCCTGCTGCTCGTAAAGCGTGATGGCCTCGGCCAGGAGGCCGGCTTCAACGAAACACTCCGCGGCCACGCGCGGCTGGCGCAAGTGATCGCGGTAGAGCACCGCGGCTTCCGCGTAGAGACGCCCCTCCACCAGTGCTGCGGCGGCAGAACTGAGATCGCCCAAAAGCTCCGCATAGATATAAGCTGCGCGGCGGAAGCGCCCGGCGCGTTGCTCCGCGAGGGCCAGCTCGCGATAGCGCGCCGTGAGTTTCCGCCGCAGTTCGTGGGGCACATCCCAAGGGTCCATGGGCTGCCCCCCGCCCATGCGGTCGAGATTGAAACTAGTATTGCGCGCGCCGAGTTGCGTGCCCGGCGATGTCCGGCCGCGCCCCAGGGCGCCCAGCAGATCGCCCGCGAGTGGCAGCGCATGGCGCAGGCCGCGCTCGGGATCGGTCGTGAGCAGGTCCATGAGCCGGAGCAGTTCCTTATTGCGCAGGTCCTCGATTTCCTGCGTCACGCCGGCCAGTCTGGCCGCGGCCCAGTCCAGCACGCCATTGACCCAGGTGCGTCGGGAGGCCGTCTTCGGCGCGCCGGAAAAGAACCAGGAAGCCATTCCAGCCACAAATTTGGTCAACCCTCGGCCAATCTGACTGAGCGGACCCGTGGAAGGCTCCTTGTGTCGCGCCGGCAGATCCTTGATGGGTTCGGAGCCGATGGTCTCGGACGCCTCGCCGAAAATGTCGTTCAGGTTGGGAAGCTGAGAGAGCGTGATTTGCTTGAGTTGCAGATCCATCGTCACGCCGGCCCGGGCGCTGTTCCAATCGCCTGCCTCTAATTCGGGACGTTCCAGTAAATCCCACACCCGTCGGACTTGGCCGGCCTCAAATTCGAGCAGGCCGATGCCCGGATGCAGCAGCGTGACGGCTGCGGTGCAGAGCGCGCCGGTTTCCGCCGCCGTGACCGGCGGCTGCAGGGAGGCGTCGATCGGTAGGTAAAACTTTCCCTCGATCGCGCCCAGCGCCAGCGCGCGAGCTTCCGCAGGCGTGGGAGCATCGGGAGGAGGAATAACGAGCAGCCCGTGCGCTTTTCCACCAGGGCCAGACGCGATGAAGAGCTGAAAATCTGTATGTGATCCCGGCCAACGGCACAGCTCGGCCAGCCAGGCATCGGCGTTGCCGCCGGCGATGAACCACGCAACCGCTGGACGCTGCGACGCTGGCTCGCGCTTCAGTTGAAGGTTGTGCGGCTTCATGGAAGTGGCTGACAAAATTTGCCGATGGCAGGCCAGATTTCGGTCGCTGAAATCCTCGGATGTTCGTTACAGAAAAACATGGAGCCTGAGTAACGGCCTTCGGACGTCCATACATTTATCGAGCCACCGCTGAGCACAAGAGTGACGTCAGGCGCTCCTGGCCGCACACTGTGCAAATGGAGCATTCCTTGGCGATCCAGCCAGGCGCTCCGACCATCGGGCCATCTGGCCACAGACCATGCTACGCCGAGCGGCGAAAGGGTCTTTAAACGCCAAAAATCGACGATCTCTTCTTCGGAAGGCAATTCACGAATAGAGCACAGAAACAGTCGTGAACTCACCGCCCGGCTTGAGTCGGACGCTTCATATTTCTCTTCCAACATCACCCGCCACCAGCCCGACGCGGGAGCATGCAGGACGATCACCTGATTGTTCAAAATCGCTATGCGATTGAAGCGCCAGTGAATGGTCCGAGGAGTCGGTAGCGCCAAATCGGCATCCAGTGTTTTGCGGTTTGAGGCGGTCATCTGGGCAACGCTTTTGAACGCCAGATCAACAATGTATGTAGCGGATGACGGATCTCGATCCATGAGCAGGCGGTGCGATCCAAACCTGATTTGCCGCATGCTACGAAAATTCCCCACCTGCATCACCTGTGTGCCCTCGGGCGAGTAAATGTTACCCAGGCGGGTGACGACCCATGGTCCCAGGAAGCCTTCCCGATGGAAGACGTGATACACTCCTTCGGCGACGATTGAATTTCCAAGGGATACAGGCGAAGCTTTTAGCGTTCTTCCATCCCAGATAAAGGTGTTCCATTGCCCGCCGGTCTGAAAGTACATCTCACTAGTCCAGGTGGGCAGCGCCGGGGGCGCAGGAAGCCGCGCGAGTTCTTGGCCATCAACCAAATTGACCGCGCGGACCTCACTGCGGGAAGCCACGAGAAGGGCGTTGCCTTGTATTGCTGCCCACAGGATATGTTCGGTCACCCGCAGGTCGAGCGAGTGCTGCAACGCTCCGTCCGGTGAATAGATGCGGCAGGAGACATTCCGTCCTCGATGGACCTTGACGATGGCGATGGACTTATCGGGGCGACAAGTCAGCAATATCGTCCTTCCGGGTGGCAATCCGTGAGCGATCGTTCGGGCTCCGTACCGTGGACCGTGCGCAACTGGCTGCCATTCAAGAAGCCGTCGGTCGCGGGTGATACAAAACCCTTGGGGAATTGCGTGTTGGACAGGAGCGATGACGGTGAGCAGCAGTGGAAAGGGGCTGACGGAAAAGATGAGCGGCAAATCCGCCTTTGCCGATGGATCGACCAAAGGCTGGCGTGGCCGTGAAATTTTCGGCGGCACCGGCAACAAATCCTCCACCGAAACCTGCGCCTGACAAAGCGCCTGGCCGCTGTGCGGATAGCGGCGCAACTCGAAACCGCCCTCGCGATCGACCAAGGCCAGGTAGAGCGAATCAAATTTCGTGAGCTCCAGGCTGCGCAGGAAGCCGGCATCTTCTGCCGCATCGCGATGCGTGATGATCACGGCTTCCGCGTGCTCCGGCCCGTGCAGGCTTTCGCGAAAAGCCGGCAGCGCTTCGCCGGGATGGGCATTGGCCTCCAGCGCGCCGAGGTGGGTGATGAGGCCGTCCTTTTCCAAAAGATTGACCGGTGCGAGCCCGGCGCCGCTCGCGCGATGGACGGCCACACTCTCATGTGGAGCGCTTTTCGCAATGAGCGCCATGGCGATGCCTGTGGCCAGAACGCGCGGCACGCCCCAAAGGCGCACGCCGGAATCGAGGAGCACCGCGACGGTGACGGGCGGCTGTCGCGCCGGCGGTTCGCGGCGCAGGTAGAGCGCTTCGCCCAGCGCGATGCGCACGGCCAGCGTGAGATCGTCGTGGGCCAGTTCGCTCAGGAGGAGGCGATCGAGATTGCCGCGGTTGGCAATGTCCGAAAGCCCGCCGATGGGCAGGTCGTCGTTTTCCGCGAGCTTGCGCGGCAATTGCAGCGCGGCCATGAAATCGCGTGTCAGCCGGGCCAGCCCGGCATGCTCGGGATCGGCGCGCAGTTCCTGCAGCAGCTGGCGCATGCGCGCCGCCGGGGGCAAGGGAATCTTGGCGGCTTGCGGCAAGGTATCCAGCCCGGTGCGCAGCCGCACGGCGAGAGTATCCGGCTCGATCCGGGCTAGGCCGCCGCGCAGATCGTCCCACTCCCGTACGCCGCCCGGCGGCGGGGCCGAGACGGCATTCAGCGCAGCGTCCGTCAGCTCGCCGGAGCGTAGGATCTGGAGGGCGTCCTCGAGCAGCGCGCGCAGGGCCCCGGGGCCGGCTTTGCCGCCAAAGACGATTTCGGCGAGGACGGCTTTTGCCTTGAGCGAACCGCGCAATTCCTGGGGCAGCCGCGCGACCTCGGCCAGGCCGCGCTCCACCTCGTGGTACATTTGTCGCAGATAATTGCGCATTTCGCCGACCTCTGAGCGGCCGCCGGCGCCGAGCCTTTTGGCCTGTTCCTCCGACTGGCGAGGCATGAGCATGAGCATCGGCGGATCAAGCGCCGGCGGTTGCTTGCCGCGGCAGGCCGCCAGCATCCACACGAGCGCGCTGAAGGAAGGCCAGCCGTGCGGGAGGAGCCACTCGAGGATGTAGATGATCTCCTCGCGAAAACAGATCGTCGTGCCATCCGCCCAGGTAATGACGTTGCCGTCGTCGGCCCAGCGCCACGGTACGTCGCCGCGGGCGGCGAGGTAGGAGATCATCCAGGCGCGTGGGTCACTCATGGAAGAGGGATGGGAAGAATAGGAATAATGGGAGGGATGGGATACTCTGCGAGCGCGGGTCACTCATGGTGGAGCTCCTGCGCGGTGAGTCGCGCGGCGCTGCGCGTGGCGGGGACGAATTGCTCGACTTTGATAATTTCCCAGCGGCCGTCTTCTGCGGCCAGGGCGCGATCGTCGGCGGCCAGGCTGAGCCAGCGGGCCAAGGCGGCGGCTTCCAGCGCGGGCGACCAAGTCCAGCCGCACGGGGTGGCGATACTGTCGCGCACGTGAAAGCGCTGCCCCGGGATCGCCGGTACGGGCGCGCCTTCGACCCAGACCCGGCCATCGCTCGCCGCGGCGAAGCGCAGCGGCCGGAGGCGGATCTGCGGGGCCTGGGCGGTCCAGTCCAGCCAGGCCAGGGTCTCGGTCAGCAGGGCATTGGCCGGCATTTCCACATCGGTGCGAATCAGTGAAAGCCGAACCGGCGCCGGATTTCCGGCGCCCGAGGGAGCGGGCGCCGGTAGCCGCACCGGCACATTGGCGCGCAGCGGCGACCAGCGCAGTTCGGGCAGTCGGCCGTCCGGCACGCGCGCGCCGCGTGGGAGCAGCGAGCCATTGGGCAGCGCTTCAAATTGCCGCAGGCCGGGAATCTTGCGCAAGGCGGCGCCAAGCGCCTCGTCCCAATCCGGCCCGCGCAGCCAGATGACATGCGCCGCCGTCGCGATCTCCAGGCCCGGAATGAGCCGCAGTTCGGCGAGAGATTCCGCATCCCGCGCCTCCAGGCACGCCACCCATTTTGCGCCGGAACTCATCGTTTTACCGGCCAAATTGCTTCCACAGTTCAGCCACGCGTTGCGCGAGGAAGCTGCGCTTTTCCGAATCTACCACCCACTGGCAGCGGCTGTCCAGCAAGCCGAGGCGATCGCGCAGATAGGAGGTCTCGGTGGCGTCGGCCTCCGGCAGCTTGGCGCCGATGGCATCGAGATCCCGGGCCAGTTCCTCTGGATCAGCGGCCTCTCCGGCGTGCGACCGCGGGTGGTCTCCATCCCCGGTCGCTTCGCGCGCCAAGGCGGCATCGGTTAGGGAGCGGAGCACCTCACGCTGCTCCTCGGTGTCCCAGATGTGCTTCATGATCCAGAGATCCGAAAGGCGCGCGGTCTGGCGGCAGCACAGCAGCGCGCTGGCGGCAATCAGACGCTGAAGTTTCACCGCGCGTCGATCCGAGACGGCGATGCCGGCGTGGCGGATGCGCTGTACCAACTCGGCGTAGGGATTCCGCACGGGACTGAGATCGACGAGCGGGACGAGGCGTTGCAGCGCTTCGATGTCTTCGAAATGCAGGGTGGCCGGACGAGGGACGTCGGTCCGCTGCAGCTTCCAGCCCGCATCGAGCACGGCGGGCAATTGCTCCGGCGCGACGTTGTCGGAATGCGCGCGCAGAAGGAAGCGGTCGAAGAGCGCCTTCAGCGCATCGTCCTCCGGCAGCCGATTGCTCGCGCCGATGAACATGAGCGCCTTTAGCCGCCGCGATTCCTTGCCGCGGCGGAACATGCGTTCGTTCAGCGCGAGCAGGAGGCTGTTGAGGATGGCGCTGTTGGCATTGAGCAATTCGTCGAGGAAGACGAGTGACGCCTCGGGGAGCATGCCCTCGGTATTCGTGAGCAACTCGCCTTCGCGCAACTTGCGCAAATCGAATGGACCGAAGAGTTCGTTCGGCTCCGTGAAGCGCGTGAGCAGGTAGTCGAAAGTGCGGCCTTCGATGCGCGCGGCCAATTCATGGACGAGCGCGCTTTTCGCAGTGCCGGGCGGCCCGAGCAGGAAAAGATTCTCGCCGCCGACGAGGCAGAGGCCGAGGAGATCGATGATCTCGTCCTTGCCGACGAAGCTCTGTTTCATCGGGGTGAGCACTTCGGTCTCCAGGCGGCGGGCGAGATCGAGCGCGGGCGGGTGGTCGTGCGGGCTGGTCATGGGGCAGTGGACAAAGCGGTGGCGATTTTGGGAGCCAGCTCCGGGTAGGCGCCGAGCGCGATTTGCACGGCGCTTCGGATTTCCCGATGTTGAAGACGGCTGAGATCCTGCGTGGCCAGGACGCGATCGACGTAAAGCTGGCGCAGGGCCGGGGCGTCGAGGAGGGGTGCGGCGACTTCCCCGAGATCCGGGATGCCGACCGAGGAAAGCGGCCAGCCGCGGGCCAGGACGAGCAATTCGGCGACGAGCGGGTCGTTTTGCGCCAGGCGGCGCGTCAGTTGCACGAGGTCCGGTAGAAAGCGAAAGAGCAGGTCCACCGAGTAGTCGACCGAGGCCGAGCGCGCCTCGGGGCAAGGCTCGGCAAGAAAGCGCTGTAAATCCTGCGGAGGCATGTCGCGGCAAACGACGGCCTGGCAAGCCCGGTAGAGCCGCACGGCGGCCCATTCGGCCGCCAGTAGGGAGATTTCCGGAGCGCCGCCGGCAAATTCCGCCTTCTGCGTCGCATCCCAACGTAGAATGATTTCCGCCCACCTGTCACCCGAAGTCAGGGCCGGGTCCGCTTCCACACAGGCGACGCCATCCTGGGCGAGTCGAGTGAGAAATGCTTCCAGTGTCACGGCGGTGGTGGTGGCGCAAGACTCGGCGGCTTTGGCCGATCATGCAATGGCGGGAAACGCTATCTACCTTATTTCCGCGGCGCCCAGGTCCACAGCGTGGCCTTGCACGCGTGGGTTGCCATCGATGTCGAGTTCGCCGGTGGCCGGCTGGAAACCCGGGTTGCCCGCATCGATGGCCGGTGAAGTTATCCAGGGTCGCAGATCCAGAGAAGACCCGATGCTCGTGAGTTGCGGATCCGCGAAAAGGGCATGCGCGTCCTGCCCCGAAGCCACTTGCCACTGCGCCAGGCTGGTCGCGGGCTGATTATTCCAGAGCCACTGCGGCGCCGCGGTTCCCGACCAGGACAAGTTATAGTCGAAGGTATTGTTTATATTTTCCGAAGCCGCGACCGGGATGGTCAAAACATATCCGGAGGCGCCCGCGCAAAGGATGTTTTGTGCGAAGGCGCAATTTGAAGTCCGCCAGCGCAGCTGGATTTCGCCGTTGCCCCAGCGAAGGCGGTCATTGTTCCAGAAGGTGTTATTCGTCACCGTGCAGCCGTCCGAGCCGCCCGTGCGGGCGGCGGCATAGCCGCCGAGAAACAACCCGCCCTGCCGGCTCCGAAAAATCAGGTTATCGCGCAGGATGATTCCGCTCGTCAACTTTCCCTCATGCTCGCTGGCCAGCTCCACGCCGATGTCGTTGTCGTGGGAAACATTCCGCTCGATGACGATGTTTGTTCCGCCGTCGACGTAGATGCCGTCGGCGCTGAAGTCGTTGTGGCGATAGGCCTGGTTCGCCTGGCTGGTGATATTCCACACGGTATTGCCCACGCACACGCCCTCCCGCGCCTGGTCCTGCGCCGGATCGGGGCAGGTCTGCTCGAAGCCGATGAAATCGATGCCGATGTTATTGTTGTCGTGCACGCGATTGTTGATCACCTGGAACTGGGTGACGTTGCCATTGAGCGTGAGGGTTTCGCTGAGACCCGTCCGGCAGTGATGGACTTCATTGCCGTCGATCACGATGTTATCGGCCGGGGTGGTCGAGCTGCCATAGACCGCGAGTCCAAAGGCATTGCCGCTTCGGTTGAGCCGGCCGCCGAGGTTGCGAATGTTGTGAATCACGCAATTGCGGATGGTCACATGCGAGCAGGCGCCGCGAAGAAAAATGCCGGCCGGGACGGCGCTGATCTTCGACGTCGAGAAATTGCGCAGTTCCAAACCGCTGATCGTGACATAGCTTTTATCCACCAGCAGCAGAAGGGCGGCATCGACATTCGCCGGCACATGCAGATTGGCGCCATCCAGAATCGGCTTTTCGCCTGGGTAATTTGTGAAGGTCACGACCCCCGCGCTGGAATCGCCGCTGGCCTGGACCTGAACCGCCTCCCGATAGACCCCGCCGCGAAGATAAGCCGTATCGCCGGGAGTCAGCGAATTGGCGGCTTTTTGCACCGTGCGCCAAGGCTCCTCCAGCGTGCCTGGATTTTTGTCAGAGCCGTGCGGCGCCACGTAGTAGTCTGTTCCCAGGGCGCGTGCGACGGAAATGGCGCAAAGGAAGGTGGTGAAGAGGCGCATGGCCTCGAGAAACTAGCAAGAAACGGGCAAGTCGCCAGGGCGACTGAATTGCAAAGTTGGCCAAACTCCGGCTGCCTGATTTACAGGCGGGAAAGAAGCTCCGCCTTTTTGGCCGCAAATTCGTCGGCGGTGAGGACTCCGGCGTCCCGCAATTGGCCCAGCTTTTCCAGGAGCGCAACGATATCGTGTGAGCCGGCCACCGATCCCGACGACGGCGGCGGAGGTTGATAAGCCGGAAAGCTGGGAGCGGGCGGGGCCGCGAAATTCGTCGGGGCGGCTCCCTGAAGCCCCGAACCAGAGATCAAGGGCAGGTTCAGCGTGGAAACGGTCCCGTACTGGCTGGAAAAGGTGAGCGAGGTATCGCCGCCCTGCTGTTGGCTGACGCCGCTGATACGATGGTCGAGCGTGTCGAATACGGAGACTTGTCCGTCCCGCTCCACCACGAGCCGCTGGGCCTGGGGAAAGTAGGCGTAACGGATGTTATTCTGCGCGCCGCTGCTCGAGGGCGAGCCGAAGTCTCCCGGCCACCACCCGCCGCCGCCGATGATGCTGCCTTGGGGCGCAGGCGGGAACATCTGGTTGTTGGCCAGCGCATGGGAAAGCTCGTTGCAGAGATTATCCACGGTAGACTTGAGCGCATAATTGAACATGTCGCCGACCATGGTCATCCCGCCGCGCATCCATTGGCCGCTGCCGAGTTCCGGGCAGTAGAATTGCGCCATGCTGCCGCCGCCGTTGTTCACGGCAATGAGCATGTTGACCGCCGAATCGTAGCTGAGATTATACCGGCGGGCGAGGTCCTGGATGATGTTTTGCCCCACGGGCGTGAGCTGTTGCATGGCGGCGGAGCTTTTAACAGCTCCCGCCGCGCGGAGCAAGGCTCGCAAGGGCGTGATGGCGTTTGTCTTTTGCGCCGCAAAAATTGCCTTCACTCGCCACCCGGCGGCGAGGTAAGGTTCGGGAGCGCCTCGTGCTCCTGGCATTTCCGTACCGACTCGCGCCGGCGCGTCACGAAGCCTGTTTCGCATTGGTTTTTTCCCTGTATCGGCTGAATGATGACGACTCCATCTCCGAAAAATGCCCGCGGCGAAGGACAGGGGTCGTCCGGCGGAGGCCGCGACACTCCGGAGCTTGTTTCTGGCTCAAACGAGGCGGTTTCACGCGCTCCGACGCAACTGACTGGTCGCGATACCGAGGTGGCGCTGCTCGTCGACCGGTGGGAGCTGGCGCAGGAGGGGCAGGGACAGGTCGTGCTTATCGTGGGTCAGCCGGGCGTAGGAAAATCCCGGCTGGCGCAGACGATTCGCCGCCATGCGAGCAAGGACGATTCGCCAGGAGCACATCGCGCCGATTTGCTGCCGCGCATCGTCGAGTGGCGGTGCTCGCAGCCTTTTCAGAATACCGAGCTGCATCCCGCGGCCGACTATTTCGACCGCAGCCTGGGACTGGACCGACTCGAAACGCCTTCGCACCGCTTCGACTGCCTGGCCCGGCATCTCGACGAACTGGAACTCGGCCAACCCGAGAACGTGGCTTTGCTGGCCAATCTCCTGTTTCTGCCGGTCGATGAGCGGTATCCGCGGCTCGGGCTCACGCCGGTGCGCGAGCGGGAGGAGACCTTTCATACCTTGCGGCGCTGGCTTCAGGCCCAGGCTCGCCGTCGCCCCATCCTCTTCATCATTGAAGATCTGCACTGGCTTGACGCCTCGACCCTGGAATTCCTCGGGTGTTTTCTCGCCGAAACTGACCAGGATCGCATTCTCACGGTGCTAACTTTTCGGCCGGAGTTCGAGCCCTCGTGGGCGGAAGCCGAACATCATACGCGCCTGGCGCTGAACCCGCTCACCCGCCGGCAGGTGGCTGATCTGATGCGAGCGGAGATGGAGGCCAGTATTCCGGATACGCTCATTCGGCAGCTCTATGAGCGGACCAAAGGCGTGCCGCTGCTCGTGGAAGAATTCATGCGGATGGCGCGCGAGTCGTTATTCGGGCCGGCGCGGGCGGCGGAGGGCGCGGGTGTGGAAATGCCGGCGACCCTGCAAGATCTCGTGCTGGCGCGGATCGATCGCGTATCCACTAGCCGCGACGTGGTCTATCTTGCGGCGGCCATCGGACGGGAATTTCACTACGATATGCTTGTGGCAGTCCTGCCGATCGACGAGACGCAGTTGCAGCGCGATCTGGCCAAGTTGGCTCAGGCGGATATCGTTTTCCCCAAAGGGGCGATGCCGCGGTGCGCGTACCTTTTCAAGCACGCGCTCGTCGAGGAAGCCCTGCGCAATGCGCCGCCGGAGGCGCAGCGAAAGGAATTCCACCGGCGCATCGCCGAGACGCTGGAAGCGCGGTTTCCGAAGGTCGCGCAAAATCAGCCGGAACTGCTGGCCAGGCATTACACCGAGGCGGGCAATCTCGACGCGGCCATTTCCTACTGGGCGCGCGCCGGTCTGAGATCGTGCGACCGCTTTGCCAATATTGAAGCGATTCATCATCTCGAGCAGGGCCTGAAGCTGCTGGAGACGCTCGAGCCGTCGGCGGAGCGCGACCTGCGGGAGCTGGAGCTGCTGCGGCCGCTTGGGACCGCTTACATCGCGTCGCGTGGCTATGCAGCGCCGGAGGTCGGGCCCATCTTTCGCCGGGCTCGGGAACTGTGCCCCCGAGTGCAGGATCCCGCGCAACTCTTTGCCGTGATGTGGGGGAACTACGCCTACAACATCGTGCGCGGGAATCTGCGGCTTTGTGCCGATCTGGCGGACGAGGCGCTGGAATTCGCCCGATCTACGGGCGAGCCGGGCATCCTCCTCGTCGCGACGTTTCTTGTGGGGCTGACCCGGCTATACCGGGGCGATTTTCTGGGGGCGCGCGAGGCGTGCGAGCAGGCCATCGCCCGTTATGACGATAGGGAATTGAGCCGGCAGTGGGCGGCACGCACGGGCGAGGACGCCGGCGTGACGCTGCGCTGTTATCTCGGATTGGCGCTGTGGCAGTTGGGTTTCGCCGATCAGGCGCTGCGGATGAGCGATGAAGCCTACGCCATCGCGTGCGGCATCCATCACCCCTTTAGCATCGAGTACGCCCTGCACCATGCGGGCTGGCTGCATCAGCACTGCCGCTTGGGCGGCCCTACGGCGGCGGCGGGAGAGGAGGCAATTCGCCTGGCGCAGGAGCAGGGCTTTCCTTTTTGGCAGGCGACCGGGACACTCTATCGCGCGGCGGGCATCCTTCAGATGGGGCGGCTCGAGGAGGGATTGAAATTGCTGCAACAGGGGCTGGACGCTTACCGACGCACGGGGGCGCTGCTGGCCATGCCGTACTATCTCGGGCTTTTGGGCGAGGCGCTCATTGAAGCCGGGGAGTATGAAGATGCGCGGCGGGTTCTGGATGAAGCGCAGGCCTTGGTGGAAAAGAACGACGACCGCTTTTACGAGGCGGAGCTGGCGCGGTGGAGTGGGGAATTGCTCCTTCGGTCGAGGGGAGATCTACAGGCCGCCGAGCAATATTTTCAGAAGGCGCTGGAGATCGCGCGCCGGCAACGCAGCCGCGCGTGGGAATTGCGCGCCGCGATGAGTCTGGCCCGATTCCGCCGCGATCGGCGGCAGAAGGATCCGGCGGCGTTGCTCATGAGCGTCCGCGAAGGCTTCACTGAAGGGTTTGCCACGCCGGATCTCAAGGAGGCGGCGGCGCTCATCGAGCAATTTGGCGACGAGCGGATGCGTGATGATTTCGCCGCAGGGGTGAAGTATGTCCGCGACTGCATTCCCGCGCCGATGTCCGGGTCGGTCTCGATCGACTGGCGCTATATCCCGGCCTCGACGCTGGGCGGCGACACCATTGGCTACCACTGGCTGGATCCGGATCACCTGGCGATTTACCTCATCGATGTGACGGGGCATGGGCTGGACTCCGCCCTGCTCGCGGTGACGATCACAAATGTGGTGCGCTCGGGTTCGCTGCCGGAGACGGAGATGCGCGAACCGGGGCGCGTGCTGACGAAGCTGAACCAGACGTTTCAGGGCAATCAGTATGGCTTCAAATTTTTCTCCATCTGGTATGGGGTCTATTCGCCTTCGTCGCGGCGGCTGACTTGGGCGGGAGGCGGCCATCCCCCTTCGCTGCTCCTGCCGCCGGGGGACGGAGCTCCGATCATCCTCTCGTCGACCGGGCCGCTCATGGGCGCGTTGCCCACGGTGGAGTATGCAGCGCAATCGCGTGTGATTGCCGTCGGGTCGCGGCTGCTGGTTTTCAGCGACGGGGTTTACGAGATTCTGCGGGATCGCGAGCCGGTTTGGACGTTGACGGATTGCCTGGCTTTTTTGTCGGAGCGTCGCACGGGAGGAGGATCGGTGATGGACGGGTTGCTGGCGCGGGCGAGGCAATTGCATGGCTCACCGCAGCTCGATGATGATTTTTCGATTATCGAGGCGGTTTTTGGGGAGGCGGCGACGTAAACGACGGCCGGGAGGATGAATAGGCGCCCAATGTGCGGAGCGATGGGAGGAATGGGAAGAATAGGAATCCTGGGAGGGATGGCGGCGCGCGAACCCGGCCAAAGATTCTCCAAAAATTTCACAGCAAATTTCGGAAACCCGGGTTATCAACCTACGTAACCTCCTAGAATCCGTACCTGCCATTATGTTCGGTAAACAAAAAAAGAAAGCTGCCTGGGTTCAAAGCGCCCTCGAGCGATACGAACGCCCGCTCCTCCAGTACGCTCTGAGCATCGTGCAGGATATCGATCGCGCCCGGGACATCGTGCAGGACACGTTCATGCGTCTGCACAACCAGGAGCAGGAGGCCATCGAAGGCCATCTCTCCCAGTGGCTCTTCACCGTCTGCCGCAATTGCGCGCTCAAGTCGCTGAAGAAAGAGGAACGCTACATTTACGTCGAAGCCCAGGAATTCGAGCAGAAGCGCTGCGAGGGGCTGACTCCGCTCATGGAGCTGGAGCGCAAGGAGCAGATCGCCCGCCTCGTCGAGCTGGTCAAAGAATTGCCAAAGAATCAGCATGAGGTGGTGCGCCTCCGTTTCCAGCATCACCACTCCTACCAGGAAATCTCCGAAATCACGGGCTTGAGCGTGGGCAATGTCGGGTTCCTCCTGAACGCGGCGATGCGGAATTTGCGCCAAAAGATGGAGCGCGACGAGAAGGACGAAAAAATCATTTATCTCACCAAGACAGCATGAGGGGACAACTCAGCGATAACGATCTTACCAACTACGCTCTCAACGACGGGCTCGACGAGAGTGAGCGCCTCTACGTGGAGTCGCTGCTGGCAGTTTCGGAAGAGTGCCGGAACGATGTCTACAACATGATCGAGTTGGGACAGATGCTGGAAGAAGGCCTGGGTGGCGACGCCGCAAAGCCGGCGACTCTCACAGCCGAACAACGTCTGCGCCTGCTCAATCCACCACAGCGGCATCCGGCCATCGGCTTCCTTAAGAAGGCGGCGGGTGCCGTGGCCATCGCGGCCTGTGTGGCTCTCGCTCTGGCCAATCCTCAGATCCGCCGTTCGGGCGGCGAGGGGGCGCGCAAGGTGGCGCAAGTCTCCACCAAGATGTCCCAGATGGTCGTTTCCTCGGTCAGCGGGAACTCTCAGGACGTGGATTTCTCTTCGCTTGTGGATTTCCGTTTCGACGATACGCCGTCCTGGCTGCAAACGGCCAGCGACACGCTTCCGGCCACTTCTTCGACGATCTGCACTCCGCCGTCCTGGCCGGATGCGATGCACTAATGAAGTAGCGGCGGACCGAACCGCCGCAGAGCTGCCTCGAAAGCGCTCTTAGTCCAGTTTGAACACGCCGTTCGCCGCCTCGATTGCCGAACGGCGTTTTCTTTTGTAAACGCACAGCCGCCCCTCATGCCTACGCAAACTCCTGCCACAAAAAAGACCGCCGCTGCCGATCCCAAGGCCGCCCAGGCGCCGCTGGATGACCAGGCCGCCGCCGCGCTGCTCGTCGACTCCTACCAGAAGATCACGGCGGAGATGTCGAAATTCATCGTCGGCCAGGCTGACGTCATCGAGCAACTCCTCATTGCCATTCTCGCCGGCGGCCACTGCCTGCTGGAAGGCGTGCCCGGGCTGGCCAAGACGGCCATGATCCGTTCACTCTCGCGCTGTCTGCATTTGAGCTTCCGCCGCATCCAGTTCACGCCGGATCTCATGCCCTCGGATATCACGGGTACGGACATCATTCAGGAAGACCCGACGACCGGTCGCCGGCAGTTCAATTTTCAGAAAGGGCCGATTTTTGCCCAGATGGTGCTGGCCGACGAAATCAATCGTACTCCGCCCAAGACGCAGGCGGCCCTGCTCGAGGCGATGCAGGAGCACTCCGTCACGGTTGGCGGTCATACGTTGCCACTGGAAGAGCCCTTCTTCGTCCTCGCCACGCAAAACCCGATCGAACAGGAGGGAACCTACCCGCTGCCCGAAGCGCAACGCGACCGGTTCCTCTTCCTCGTCAAGGTGGAGTATCCCGACCGCGAGCAGGAGCGCCAGATCACTGCGCGCACCACGGGAACCTTTGAGACCGACCTTCAGCCGGTCATCGAGGGGGCCAAGATCATCGAACTGCAACGTGTCGTCCGCAAGGTGCCGGTGCCGGATCACGTGATGGATTTCGTGCTCGACCTGGTGCGCTTTACCCGGCCGAACAATGCGGACGCCCCGGCCTTCATCAAAGACCTCGTCGACTGGGGCGCCGGACCCCGCGCCTGTCAGAACCTGGTGCTCGCCGGCAAAGTGCGGGCGGTCTTGCGGGGCCGTTTCCACGTGACCATCGACGATATCGTGGCCCTGGCCCACCCAGTGCTGCGGCATCGCATCGTGCCGACCTTCAATGCCGAAGCCGAGGGCGTGAAAGCCGACGACATCATCACGCGCATCGTCCAGGCGGTCCCGCGCGGGGAAGCGAAGAAAGCTTTGTAACACTTGCCGACTGGCGCCGTTTTCCCAAACGGGGGGCCTTTTCCTGGCGTGGACGAGCATACGGCTCGCCTGACGCGGGAGCTATGCCGCCCGATTGCGACGGATTCCTCGACGCCCATCCCCTAAAAATCCCGTGGCTTCATTCCTCGAACCCGCCGAACTGCAAAAGGTTTCCAACCTGCAGATTTTTGCCCGCCAGGTGGTGGAAGGCTTCTGCTCGGGTCTCCATCGTTCGCCGCACAAGGGCTTTAGCGTCGAGTTCAAGCAGCACCGGCAATACGTGCCCGGGGACGAAATCCGGCACATCGACTGGCGGGTCTTCGGGAGGTCGGACCGGTTCTACATTCGCGAATACGAGGAGGAGACGAATCTTCGCGCCACCTTCCTGCTCGATCTGAGCGGTTCGATGAACTACGGGCGCAACGGCGCGACCAAGTATCAATACGCCGTGCGGCTCGCGGCGTGCCTGGCGTATCTCATGATCGGCCAGCAGGATAGCGTGGGTCTGGTGACCTTCGACACCAAGGTGCGCAAGTACATCCCGCCGCGGTCGCGGGTGAGCCATTTGCGGGTGCTCATGGACGAGTTGGAGAAAAGCGAACCGGGCGGCGAGACCGAGCTGGGCGATGTTTTCCACGATCTCGTGCCGAAGCTGCACCGCCGCGGATTGCTCGTGATCATCTCGGATCTTTTTGGCGATGTGCCTTCGCTGCTGAAGGCGCTGGCCCATTTCCGCCACGCGCATCACGAGATCCTGGTCTTTCAGATTTGGGACCGCGACGAACTGGAATTTCCCTTCAAGAGCTGGACGCAATTCGAGTCGCTCGAAACCGCCGGGGCGAAGCACCTGCTCGACCCGGCCCTGTTGCGCGAGGCGTATCTGGCGAACCTGGAGAAATTTCGCGACGAACTGACCCGCGGTTGCCGGCGGCACAAGATCGACCTCGCGCCCTTTTGCACCGACCAACCCTGCGCCGATGCGCTGGCGCATTACCTGAGCCGGAGGCAGGCCCGCGGATGAGCCAGCGTAGAAAATCCGGCCGCGCACGCGCATGAATTTCCTCAACCTCTCCCTGCTCGGCGGCGCGCTGGCGTTGGCGATTCCGATCATCATTCATCTCTTTCACAAGAGCCGGTTTGTGGTCGTGAAGTGGGGGGCCATGCATCTGTTGGAATCCGTGATTCGCGTGAACCAGCGGCGGATTCGCCTGGAGCAATTGATCCTCCTCCTCGTGCGGGCGGCGCTGCCCATCTTTCTCGCCTTGGCCATGGCACGTCCGGTTTGGAAAGGCGCGCAGAAACTTCTTGGCGAGGCCAAGACCTCGACCGTGGTGGTGTTGGACAACTCCTACTCCATGCAGGCGAGCCGTGCGGGGCAGTCGAATTTCGCCATCGCCTGCGACCAGACGCAGCGCATTCTCAATGAACTGAAGCGCGGTTCGGAAGCGCAAGTGGTGCTCATGGGGCAGGGCGGGGCGGGCGTGGTCGACACGCCGACCTACGATCTCGCCCGGCTTTCGCAGGCTGTCGGCAAGCTCGATGCCGGCTACGGCGCGGCCACGGTGCCGGCGGCGCTGGGCTTTGCCTCGGAGGTCTTTCAGAAAATGCACGAGTCTTCGCGGAATCTTGTGGTGATCACAGACTTCCAACGCGTGTCCTTTCAGGCGGTGGAAGATCAGGGAGTGGGGCAGATGCTCGATCGCCTGCGCCAGTTGCCCGTGCCGCTGTCGATTACTTTTTTTGAAGCCGGGCAGGAGGTGAAGGATAACGTGGCGGTGGATGGGCTGTCCTTTTCCAAACTGATGGTCGGCGTGGGCCAGGCGGTTCAAATCCGGGCCAACCTGCGCAACTATGGCGACGCTAACTATCCCGATTTACGAGTTTATTTTCGTGTGGATGGGCGGGAGAAATCCGCCTCGCAGATTGCGCTGGCTCCGCATGCTTCCGGCCAGGTGTTGTTTTCTCACGCATTCGATGCCGCGGGCTCTCATGTCGTCGAGGTCTTCGCCGACGCCGATCCGCTCAAGGTCGATAACTCCTACTTCGCCAGCATCCCGGTGCGGGACAAGGTGCCGGTCCTCCTCGTCAACGGCGCGCCGAGCAGCGAGCCGCTGAAAGGCGAGACGGATTTTGCGGAGATCGCCTTGCAGCCTTATTCCGCGGCGCGGGTGGAGCTGGCCGATCTCATTTCCACCAAGACCATTCGGCCCGACGAAATCACGGCGCAGGCTCTGTCTGCAACATCTGTCGTCATTCTTGGAAACGTGCGAAAGCTCGAGGATAAACAACTGCACGCGCTCCAGGATTTCGTGCAGAAGGGCGGCGGCTTGATGATCTTTCCCGGCGACCGCGTCGACCCGGTTTGGTACAACGGGCCGATGTATCAGGATGGCAAGGGTTTGCTGCCGCTGGCCTTGGGACAAAAGGCCGGCGACCTGAAGGAAGGCGCGACGACGACTTCCGTGGTGGGACAGCGTTTTGAAAATCCGGCGCTGGAGATCTTTAACGATAACCGAAATGGCAGCCTGACGGAGGCGGCGATCAAGCAATGGTATCGCTTCAAGGATGCGGCGGCGGGCGCGGCCAAGCCGCCGGAAACCCTGGCCCGGCTCGATGCTGGCGATCCCTTCCTGGTCGAGAAAGCCTATGGCGAAGGCCGCGTCATCGCCTGCGCCACGAGCTTGGCGGCTGAATGGAGCAATCTGCCGACGCGCGGCTCGTATTTGCCGCTGCTCCAGCGCCTTTCCATTTACCTGGCTTCCACTATCTATCCGCCCCGCAATCTCGACGTGGGCAGCCAGATCGTGGCCTTTCTCCCGCCGGGCGATGCGGGCAAGAAGGCGCAACTGGTTTCTCCCGATGGGATGAAACACGATTTGGTCGTGGGGAAGAAAGGCGACCGCGGGGAGATCGATTTCGGCGAAACTCAGCGCCCCGGCCTGTACACCCTCACCCCGCCGGATGGAAAGCTGCTGCACTATGTGATCAACGCCTCGCGCATCGAGAGCGACTTGCAGCGGCTGACGCCGCAGGAGATCACCGATTTTGCTAAGGCGCACAACGTGGCCGTGGTCCACTCCGCCTCGGAACTCCAGCAGATGGATCACGCGCAGCGCTACGGCCGCGAATTTTGGAAGGGTGCGCTCTGGCTGCTGCTCATCCTTTGTTTCCTCGAACTTTTCCTTCAGCAGCACTTTGCCCGGCCGCGTCGCGCGGCGGTCTCATTATGAAGCCGCTCATCAAGAAAGTCGCTTTCGCTCGATGAACGACCACTCCTCGACCTCCCTGATTTTTGTTGGCGACTGGCCATGGTGGGCCGGCCTCAGCGGCGCGCTCACGCTGGGAACGGCGGCTTGGCTGCTCTACCGGCGCGACGTGCAGCGCATGTCGGCAACTTTGCGGCTGGTGTTGCCGGCCCTGCGCGCGGCGGCGGTGGCGATGATCGTGCTCATGCTCGCCGGGCCGGTGTTGCATCATCGGCAGGTCATTGGACAGCTGTCGCGCTTGTTACTCTTCGTTGATGGCTCGCAGAGCATGACGCTCACGGATGCCTCGATGGATGCAGCGCGGAAGATTCGCATCCTGGAGCGGCTCGGGCTTATTCACGGGGACATGGTGAATATGAATCTGCCAAAGGCGAGTGGCGCGCTGGCGGAAGGCCAGAGCCTGGCGAGCGGCGCTGGTGGGACCCTGAATGCAGACACCTCGGACTGGAATCGGTTGCTCACGGATTTTGCGGCGCGCATGGATGAGGCGCGCGATTTGCTGGCGAAATCGGGCGATGAAGGCAGCGCGGAGCGTTTCCGGCGGGACCTGGTAGAGCCGGCGCACGAGCTCAGCCGGCGCGAGATGCGGCAGATCGACGATCGGCAGCGTGCGGCTCGCGATCTGGGCAAGCTCGGCGACGTCGCGGCGCGATGGCAGGAAGAAATCGGCTCGCTCTTTACCAAGGAGATCGCCGGTTCGGCGCCGGGCAATGCTTCGCTCCGCGAAGCGCTGCAGAAATTCGATACCATGCCCCGGCAAATGCGCCTGCAAGCGCTCCTGCTCGAAGGGGCGCAAAAGGTGCTGCCCAAGCTGGCCGAATCTCACGGCGTGGAACTCTATAGTTTGAACGGCGGAACGGCGACGAAGATCTGGCAGCCCAGCGCCCGGGATTCCGCTCCGCCCACCGCGTTGCCAACTGCGGCCGGCGAATCCACCAACCTGACGACCGGGGTGAAAACTACGGCTGCGGCAGGAGGCGCGAAGGATCAACAATGCGCGGTCGTCGTTTTCAGCGATGGCCAGCACAACGACGGCGATTCGCCGATCGAAGCGGCGAAGCTCATGGGCGCCAGCCAGACGCCGATATTTACGGTGGGCTTTGGCAGCACGGTGCGACCGCACGATCTGGCCATCATGAAGGTCGAGGCCCCGGCGTCCGTGTTTGCCGAGGATCGTGTGCGCGGTCGCATCGTGCTGAAGGACGACATGCCGTCGGGGCAGGCCTTCACGGCCCGAATCCTCGATGGAGACAAGGTGGTTTGGGAAAAGAGGCTCACGACGGAGAATTCCAACGTTCGCTCCGTCCCTTACGATTTCCCGGTAAGCGAGATCGTGAAAAGCCGCCTGGGAAAACAGGAAGGGGATGTGCAGGTCACGGGCGTGCCCCTGGAGTTAAAAGTTAGCCTCTCGCAACTCGATGGAGACAGCGAGCCGGCGAATAACGACTCGAACCTGCGGGTGCGGGCGGTCACCCAGAAGCGCAAGATCCTGTTGCTCGACGGACGGCCGCGCTGGGAGGATCGCTATCTGCGCAACATGTTCGAGCGGGATGAGCAGTGGGAAATGAATGCAGTCATCGAGGGGGTAACCCACGACGAAGCCGGCTTCCTGCGCGGCAGCAAGCGCGAGCAATTTCCGAGCGATGCCGCGCTCCTCCAGACTTATGATCTCATTTTCTTTGGCGACATCCCAAAGAGTTCCTTTAAGGGCGACGAGTTGCAGTGGATTTATGATTTCGTTGCGAAGCGCGGCGGCGCGATCGTTTTCATCGACGGCAATCTCGGTCACTTGAAGGAATACAAAGAGACTCCGCTGGCGCCGCTGTTGCCGGTGGAGTGGAAGGGGCTGCCGGTGAAGAGCGGCATCTCCCGGCTCACCTTGCCGCCAGCCACGCAAGAACTGGCGGCCTTTGCGCTGGCTCCGGAACGCGCGCAGAATCTCGATCTCTGGCAATCCTTCGCCGCGCCGCATTGGCTTTCCGGCGCCACACCGTTGCCGGGGGCCGAAGTCCTGGTCGAGGCGGAGACCGCCGGCGGCGGACCGAAGATTCCAGCGGTGGTGTCGAGGCCCTTTGGGGCCGGACGAGTGTTATATCACGCCTTTGACGATTCCTGGCGGTGGCGGCGCGACGTGGCCGACCTGCACCATGTGAAGTATTGGAATCAGTTGGCGAATTGGGCGGCAGAGCTGCCCTTCTCCGTGCGGGACAAATTTGTTTCCCTCGATGCCGGCGCCATTACTTATCGGCCAGGGGATTCGGCGGATCTGCGCGTGCGTTTGCACGATGGCGAGGGGCGTCCGGTGACCGATACGGTGGTGGATGCGGTGCTGATCCGTGACGGCAAGCGCGTCGCGACGATCCGCTTGGCGCCGGATGAAAATGGCGGCGGCCTTTTTCGCGGCCGCACGGCGGCGCTGGAGCCGGGGTCGTACGAATTGGCCGTCGAGTCGGCGGCCATTTCCGAGCGCGACACCAAGGCGCGTACGACCTTCAAGGTGCAGCCCCGCGACACCGGCGAACTCATCCAGCTGAGCCTCAACGAGGAACTGCTCAAGCAAATCTCCACCGCCAGCGGCGGGCAATATCTTCGGGAGGAAAACATCGATCGCCTCTTCCAGCTCCTGGCTCCGCTCACCCATGGGCGGGTGGTGGAGAGCGATACCGTACTCTGGCAGAGCTACTGGTGGTTTGTCCCCATCATCCTGCTGCTCACGATCGAGTGGATCCTTCGCAAACGCGCCGGCCTTTTGTAACTCGTCTTTGAACCTTTGTTAACTCCCATGCCATGAGCCAGATCCTCGATCCGTCCATCGGGCAGAAGCTGCAGGACTTCGCGCAGCGCCGGCGCAAGCTCATCATCCTGCGCGGTGTTTGCGCAGCCGTAGCCATGCTGCTGGCTTCCATGATGCTCGTGGCGCTCATCGATTCGTTCTTTTTGTTGGAAGACTGGATGCGCTGGACGCTGAGCGGACTGGCCTATCTTGCGGTGGTCGTCGCGGAATGGCGCGCCTGTTTGCGACTGCTTATGCATTCGCCCGATCCGCGGCGATTGGCGCGGCTCATCGAACATGCCGAGCCGAAGCTGCGCGAGGATCTGCTTTCCGCAGTGGAACTGGGCGAAGGCGATGCCGCAATGGATTCGGCGCAGTTCCGACAACTGGTCCAGTCCGACGTGGCCACGCGCATGGGCGCCGTGGATATCAACGGGTTGCTGCCCATGAATCTATTGCGCCGCTCACTGGCCATTGCCGGCGGGGCGGTGGTGGTTCTGCTGGCCGCCCTGGCGTTTACCGGCTTGCAGTTTGGCACATCGATGTTGCGGGCGCTTTTACCGATGGCGAATCTCGCCCGGGTTTCGAAGGTGAAGGTGACAATTGTCGAGCCGCGGCCGGCCGATGGCGTGGCCCCGCAGGGCGATTCCGTTCCCGTAGGAATCGAAATCAGCGGGCAGCGAACGTCCAAGGCGACCCTGGAGATCTTCACCAAGACGGGAGGGCGCGAATTGGTGGCGATGATCCCGGCAGGGCTCGAGCGATTCAACTCCGGCATTCAGATGGGTCGTGAGGACGTGGAGTATCGGGTGCGAGCAGGGGATGCGATCACGCCCTACTTCCATCTCCATGCCGCGGCTCGGCCGCATGTTGTGATCTTTCATAAGAGTTATCGTTATCCGGAGTATACCGGACTGCCCGCTAAGGAAGTTGTGGAGGAAACGGGAGATCTGAGCGCGATCGAAAAGTCGACGGTCTCGATGGAGATTGAAACCGATCAGCCAGTGCGCGAAGCGGAACTTCGGCTCGATGCGGGGAGGAAAGGGGAAAAGGTGATCGCGCTCACCACGCTGCCCAACGGTCGGCTGGCCTGCCAACTGCAACTCGATCAGGCGGGCATTTATCGCGTGCATATGGTCTCGGCAGCAACGGGCTTCGATAACAAATTCAGTCCGGAATACGAATTGCGTGCGAACCCGGATCTCATTCCACAGGTGGAGCTGGAGACGCCGACGCATGATCTCATCGTGCCGGCCAATGAAATCGTGGACCTCACGGGAACGGCGACGGATGACTTGACAGTCGATCATGTGGAACAGCAATACCGCGTCAATGGCGGTCCATGGACGAGTCTGCCGCTGAAAACCGAGTCCGGCCCGAAGGTGAAGATTGAGAGTCACTGGGACCTCCTGTCGCAGGGCTTTAAAGCAGGCGATAACATCACGACGAAACTCGTCGCTTACGATCGCAAGCCGAACAAAGGCGAGTCGCGGCCGATCCAGATCACGCTGACGGCGGCCGGCTTCGAGATGAACCGACTGGAGGCCCTTGAGGAGCAGCGCAAACTCCTGCAGACCGTCAATACCATGCGGCTGGCCGGCGACGCGTTGGAGAAACAAAGTGTGGAATCGCGCGAACAATTTGCCCGGTTGGCGGAAAGTGATCCGCAACGCAAAGCCGCCGCAGCCGCCTTCGCTGCGGCGATCACGGAATTTGCTGAGAAACAAAACGACGCGACTACCCAATTGCTCGCGCTGCTGCGCAGCTCGGCGCCCGGACATGTCACGGGAAATTTCACCGCGCTGGGCCGGCTCATTTCGCGGGGCGGCACGGATGCGGCGCACTTTGCGCGCGCGCTGGTGGACGTAGCGGCCGATGATCCAACGGCGCCGTGGGCGCGCGATGCCGTGCGGGAAGCAGCGGATGCCGCCTCACATGCGGCGCAGCGGACGCGCATGGCGCGGGAGAATTGCCGGGCTTATGTGGAATCCGAAGAAATCGACATCCTGAACGAGAATTTCCAGGCGATGATGCGGGACGAAGAGCAGGTCGCCGCGCTGGCGCAGAAGACAGGCGACGATCCGGAGAAATGGGCGCAACTAACCGGACGCCTCCGGGTGCTCATGGCCGAAGCGCGCACGCTCGGCCAATTCATGACGACCTCCGCCGAGCATGCGGAATCCGGCAATGCGGACGCGCTGCGCCGGCGGGGTAAGCGCATCGACGAAAATTGCGCGCCGCTGGACCGGCTCCTCGCGGCGAATACGAGCGGGAAAGATTTGCTGACCGCGATCGAAACACTGCATAAGTCGCTCCGGGAAATGCGGGTCTCCTACCTGGACATGCGTCGCGACAACGCCGAACCGCCGCTGCATAGCATGCGCGACTCTCTGCAGCAGATGCAGCCGGATTTCACGCAGTTTGAAAAGCTCCGGCAGGATGCGGAGTCCACACTGCGCAATGACAAGCTGCCCAACGATCAGCGCCGCGATCTGGCGGAAAAGCGCTGGGCGGGACGCACGGCAATTTTCAAAGGTCATGGCGATGTAGAGGAAGCGCGCGCGGATTCCGATACCTATTTTGTCAGCGACGTGCGCAGCCTCACGGGGGCGCTCGACGCCCTGCGGCCGGCGGCGCTCACGCACATCCCATCGCCGGAATGGGAAAAGGCGGTAACGAAGATCAATACGCTGGATCAATCCTTCCGCGTGCTGGAGAGCGCGCACAATTTGCAGGAGGTCGTGCAACAGCTCGATCATCTCGTGGCCGCCGAGCGCTGGGAATTTGCCTCGCTGCGGTCGCGCACGAGCAATCCGCGCGACTGGCGTTATATCGATGCGCGCTTTCACGCGCTGCCCGATGAATTGGGCAAGACGCAATTGGCCGACCCGGAGATGAAACACGCGGTCGAACGGGCGCAGAAAATCCTTTCGGATGCCGCAGGCGAGCCGTGGCGGCCGATTAACGAAGAGATGGTGAATCGCTTCCGGCAGGACCGTGAGCCGGCGGCTATCCCGCAGGAATTGCAACGCATGGCGGAACTCGTACGGTCCGCGCTGGAGCAACTGCGCGCGCCCATCGAGCAGGCCCGCAAATCGCTGGCGGCGCTCGCGCCCACGCTGAGCGAGACGGCGACGCAACTCGCCCAGGAAGCGGCGCAATTGAAAAAGGAAAGCACGGAGGATGCGGAGAATGCCAAGGGCAAGCCGGACATCCAGGTGCGCTCCGAGGCGAAGCAGGAACTCGCGGCGCAACGGGAACTGGACGAAAAGCTTGAGTCACTCAAAGACGCGCTGCGCGCCGAAGCGGCGAAGCAGGATTTGTTACGGCAGGAAGGCCGGGAACAGGCGCGGGATGCGGACGATGCGCTGGCGATGTTGCACGATCCACCTCAACGCGCGGAACAAGCGCTCACCGATGCGACGGTGGCCGATCGCCAGGTGGAGCAACAGGATGCGCTCAAGGCCGCCGCCGGTGAGCAACAAAAGCTGGCCGATGCGCTGAACGAAGTGGCCCAGCACTACGCTACACTGGAGAAAGGCGAAAACGTTGCGCAAACGCGCGCCGATCTGCGGGAAAAGGAAAGTCCGCTGGGCGTCAAAGAAGCTCTCGATCGTCAGTATGCCAGTGCGGAGGAATTGGCCAAACTAGCCGGCATGTCGGCTGAGGCGATGTTGAAAGCGCTGGAGCAGGCGCTGCCGAAAAATCCGGTGATGCAACAGGAACTGAGCGGGATCTCGCAGAATCTCGTCAACACGGCGACCACCAAATTGGCGATGGCAAGCAAGTCGGAGAATTCCATCGCGGAGGAAGTGCAGAAGCTCGCGGCGAAAGAGCCGACGCCAGCGCCGGGGGCAAACCAGAATCAAAGTCAGCCGAATCAAGGGCAGCCGAACGCAGCGCAACAAAATCAAGGTCAGGCCAACCAGGGTCAGCCAAACGCCGGGCAAAACCAGGGGCAGCCGAACCAAGGTCAGCCCAATGCTGAGCAACAGAATCAGGGTCAAGCGAATCAAGGGCAACCCAACGCGGGGCAACAGAACCAAGGTCAGCCGAACCAGGGTCAGCCGAATGCTGGGCAACAAGATCAAGGGAAGGCGAACCAAGGTCAGCCGAATCCAGGAAAGTCCGACTCCGGACAGCCGAATCAAGGACAGCCCAATTCAGGCCAGCCGAATCAAGGTCAGCCGAATCAAGGTCAGCCGAATCAAGGTCAGCCGAATCCGGGCGGAGATAAACAAGTGGCCCAAAATTCCGGTGATTCATCGAAGAATGCGGACGGTCAAAATCACGGCGCTCCCAATCAAAATGGCCAGAACCAAAACGGTTCGCCGCAAAACATGGCGCAAAATGCGTCAGGCCAACCTTCCGCCAACCAATCGGCGGCGCCGGCGAATCCGCAACTTGCGCAAGCCGCGCGACAGCAGCCTACCATCGCCATGACCGCAGCGAGCGCAGGCCAGGATCTCCAGCGGGCCGGCCGCCACGAGGAACGACTTCAGCCGAAGGCAGCCGGGGTGCCTACGCCCAATCCGTCGAAGACGCCGGGCGTGGGCGAGCAGCTCGAGCAACTCGGGCGCGCGGTGGAGGACACGGCCGAGAACAGCGTGCCGAAAGCGCAAGCGGCGCTGAATAGCGCCCAAACTGCCACGCAGGCGCAGGCACCCCTCAATGCCGCGAATGCCGACTTGCAGCGGGAATTGGCTCGCTTGGGCCAGTCATCCGCCTCGGCAGCCAAGCAGAATACGCCCAATCCTGGCGCCCAGGCCGGCGCTCCCACACCCGCAGGTCCGCAGGATGCCGCGCAGGCGTCGGACAAGGGGAGTGCAAATAACAACACCGCTGCGGCGGGCCAGCAGCAAGGCCAACAAGGCCAACTAGGTGCGCCGGGGGCGCAGCAAACGGCGCAGTCGCAAAATGGATCTGCGGCCAAGGGCTCACTCGGGGCCAATCCTTCCAGCGCCAGCACCGCTCAGAATGGCGCCGAAGCTAATCCTTCGTCCGCAGCCGGTGCTCCCCAAAACGGCCAACCCGCTCCCGCGTCCGGTCAGCCGCCGACGGGTGCGCAAGCGGCTTCCGATGGTTCAGGCCAGCCATCGCCCCAGACAATGACCATCGGCCCCATGTCGATGCCACTGTCTTCCGATGACATTTCGCAGATGGCGGCCAATGCTTCTCCACAGGAGCAGACCTGGATGGCGCGCACGCTCGATGCCCTCGACGCGGTGGTCCATTCGCCGCCAAATGGCGCCGGCGCCGCCGATGGCCAGTCGACCCCAGGCTCGCCAAATGCCGCCGGCAAACAATCCGGCCAGCAAGCGGGGCAACAAGCCGGCCAACAGCCGCCCGGCGGGCAACAGCCGGCGGGCAGCCAATCCGCCCAAGCCGGGAAGGGGCAGGGGCAAGCCGGGCAGGCTTCCGGACAATCCTCCGATGCCATGGCTCAGGCGCAGCAAGCCATGCAGGCTGCCGCGCAAGCTAACGCCGCCGCGGTGCGTTCGTCGCGTTCGGGAAGTCCGGCGGATCAGCCGGGCTCCACGATGGCGAGCGGCACGCAGCAGGCCTTTTCCAAAGGCGGCGCGCGGGCCAACGGCGATCCCATGGCTCACGGCGCGATGCCGAATCTGAAACCGGCCCAGGCCGGCGATTGGGGCAAGCTGCCCAAGAAAGTCGCCGAACAGCTCAGCCAGGGACAGCGGGAGAATGTTTCTCCGGAGTACCGCAACCAGATCGAGACTTACTATCGCGTCATCGCTGAACGGGCGAAGAAAGGAGACCAATGACCTTCTTCCAAAACATTCGCCGGCGGGCTTTATTGCTGACCCTGGCGTCCACGGCGGCATGGTTATCCTTCGGCGCAAATGCACGGGCGGACAAGGTGGACGACGCCTTGCGCCGTGCGACTCAGTTCATCCTCGGTCAGCAGGATGGCGACGGCGCCATTTGGGAAAAGGAGGATAAACACATGCGCAATCAGGTGGCCATGTCTTCCCTCTCTCTGCTCGCGCTGGCTTCGTTGGGACATCAGCCGGCGGACGAAACGCCCGAAGGGCATGCTATGCGCCGGGCGCTGGGCTATGTGCTCTCACCGGAAAAGCAAGACGCCGACGGCTACTTCGGCGCCACCGATGGCTCGCGCATGTACGGGCACGGCATCACCACGCTCATGTTGGCGGAAATGCTAGGCATGGGTGTCGACGAGACGCAGGACAAACTCATCCTCGCGAAATGTCGCAAAGCCGTCGACTTGATCCTGCGCGCGCAGCGGGTGCCCAAGAGCGAGTCGAATCGCGGCGGCTGGCGGTACAATCCGGACACCGGAGACTCCGACATGTCCGTGACTGTGTGGCAGACCATGGCCCTGCGCGCGGCGAAGAATGCCGGTATGGATGTGCCGCGCGAGGCGATCGACGACGCAGTGCGCTATATCAAGCGCGGCTACGAGCCGGACAATAGTCGCACGGGCGGCGTGCCGCTCGGGGGCTTTGGCTATATGGGGCGCGGGCGGGAATTTTCCACCACGGCGGAAGGTTTGCTGGCTCTGCAAGTCTGCGGCGAGTACGAGGCGGAAGAGGTAGCCGGGTCAGCCGAGCGGCTCTTTCGCGAAGGCCCGATCAAGACCGGCGAGCGCTGGTTCTTCTATTCCACATATTACTACGCCACTGGCATGTATCAGCGCGGCGGCAAGTATGCGGAGCAGGCGCGGCATAATGTCGACGAAAGCCTCGTGCCGCTCCAGAGCGCCGCAGGCTCCTGGGAAGGCGTGGGCGGCGAGGAACGCCAGGGCGGCAAGATCTACGCGACCTGTCTCGCAGTCCTGAGCCTGGCGGTGAAAAATCACTATCTGCCGATTTACCAGCGGTAGGGTGACTTGGTCGCTCCATTGGCGACTTCCTTCCTACTTGAGATTTCGTGGCGGGTGGGATTAATATTTATTGATTGGACTCCCCATCGTTTCCCAGCGCCACCCTCAGTGAGTTCTTCCGTTTCGCCGTGCTGCTCTGCGGGCAAGTGGGAACGGCGGAAAAGGCGCTCGCTGCGGCCTTTGCCGATCTGGAGGAAAATCTCGGCCAATTGCGCGGCGAAGCTCAGCGCCGGGTCTGGATGGCGATGCGCATCCGGCAGCACAGTCTGGCGCAGCCGGTGGTGGCGACGGCCCCGCGCCTTCTGCGGTCCGAGCACGAAGGCGAATCGCTCGGCCTTCTGAAAATCGAGGCGTACATTTTCGCCCAGCATTTCAGTCGTCTGGCCGAGCCGGAACGCAGCGCGCTCGCGCTCTACCATCTCGAGCTCTTTTCCATCGAAGAAATCGCCGCGCTGCTCTCGCTGGATGTCGAGGGCCTTTGCGCCGCCCTGGGCCGGGCGCGGAAGAACCTGCGCGCGCTGCTGGAGCGTCAGCCCGAACCGGCGCTCACCCATGCCTGAGCCGTATGAACGCGCGCACGGCTGAACTCTATCTCCAGTGCCGGCGGCCGGCCGGCGGCAATTCCAGCGCCGTCGAGAAGGCCCTGCGCTTTGCGGCAAATGATTCGGAAATGACCCGCCGTCTGCGCGAGCGGGAGGAGTTTGACCGGCAGGTCGGTGACGTCGTGCACGCGCTGCAGCCGCCGGATGATCTGAAGCGCCGACTGGCCGCCATCGCCGCGAAGGCGACCGAGTCGGCCAAAAAGAAGCGGCCGCAATTCACGATTCCACTGCTGATCGCGATGGTCTGCGGGGTCCTTTCGATCATCGGGCTGCTCGTCGTGCTGGAGATGGATCACCTCGCGCGCTTCCCAGGACGGGAAATCGCGGAGCGTCTCATTCAGTCGGCAAATTCCATGAGCGGCATCGAGCTGGAGCCCGTCTCCAAGCCTACGGGCCAGCTCGGCGACTGGTTTTACATGCATGGTTTCGAGAATTACGCGGCGCCATCGGAACTCACCAAGGCGCCGGCGGTTGGGCTGCGCGTCTTCACGATGGATGGCAAGCCGGTCGCCCAGGTCGCAGTCGATCAGCACAACAGCCTGCTCTACATCTTTCGCGCGAGCGATTTCCGGGAGGACATTCCGAAAAAATCGAGCTGGACTACCTTCGAGCACGATGGCTGGGCGGGTGCGATGCGCCGGAAGGACGACATTTGCATGCTGCTCATCTTCCGCGGCGATTCGGAGGAGATGGAGAAGTTTTTGCAAAAGCCCAAGTCATGAATCCGCTTCGCTTGATGTTTCGACTCGGCATGGTCGGCGCGCTCCTGGCGCTTTTGCCCGCTTGCACGAGCTTTGAACACCGCTGGGCGGCGGCTCCGAAGCCGAGGCGGTCGAGTCCTTTTCAGGGACGCTGGGTGGGCACGTGGGACAGTACGAAGCGGCCCGGTGAAGGCGGACGCCTGCAGTGCGTCTTCACGCCCGAGTGCGGCTGTGGCGAGTACGTGGCGGCCTTTCATGCGCACTGGAAGATCTTCGCCTCGGACTATACGGCGCTTTTTCAGACCCGGCGTCAGGGCGATCATTTGGTCTTCGAGGGGACGCATCAAATGCCGGCGATTTTCGGAGGGATGTACCATTTTCGCGGCCGCGTCTCGGCGACGAACTTCTCCACCGAGTACCACTCCAGCTACGACGACGGGACTTTTACGCTGCACCGGGAAACAGTCGCGCGGTGATGCCTGATCTTTTGCTTTTGGCGACGGCCGCCCTTGCCTTCGCGCTCGGCGTGGGCAACTGGAGAGGTGCATGATTCCTGTTCCCGCGCGCGAAAAACCAGACTTCCGGGCCATGCTGCACGCCGTGCCGCACAAGCCCGGCGTCTACATCATGCGCGACCGCTTCGCTCGCGTCATCTATGTGGGCAAGGCGCGCGATCTGCGCCGGCGGGTCAGCCAGTACTTCATGCCCTCGCGGAAGACGGTGGCCGATCCGAAGACGCGCGCTCTGCTGGAATCCATCTGGGATTTTGAGTTTCACACCGTGAATTCGGAGCCCGAGGCGCTGCTCCTGGAAGGGCGGCTCATCAAGGAATTCCGGCCGCGCTACAACATCTCGTTTCGGGACGATAAACGCTTTCTGCTCGTGAAGGTCGAGATCCGCGAGGAATGGCCGCGTTTTCGGCTCACCCGTCAGCGGGCGGATGATGGCGCACGCTATTTCGGGCCCTTCGCTCACGCCGGGGCCTTGCGGCAAACGTTGGCTTTCATGCGCAAACGCTTTGGCGTGCTCACCTTTGGCCGCGGAAATCCCAGCGAGCGCGAGCGAAAGAGTTCGACTTACCAGGTGCCGATGAAGCTGGCCGAGACCACGGCCGAGCAATACCGCGAGCGCGTGGATAAGGCGTGCGAATTTCTCGATGGCCGCTCGCGTGAGTTGCTCGCTGTCCTGGAGGCCGAGATGAAGGCGGCGGCGGAGAAGCTCGATTTCGAGCGCGCGGTGGAGTTGCGCAATATGTTGGACGATCTGCGCAAGACGACGACCACGGTGCGGAAATTCACCCGGGCCAGCGGGCATCGCCTCGGCCTGCCCAGCACCATCGAGCCGGAAAAAGACATCCTCTCGCTGCGCGATGCCCTGCAACTGCCGCACATTCCGCGGCACATGGAGTGTTTCGATATTTCAAATATCAGCACGACCCATGTCGTCGCCTCCATGGTTTGTTTCAAGGATGGCGTGCCAGACAAGGCTAACTATCGTCGCTACCGCATCAAGACGGTGTCCGGTCAGGATGATTTTGCGAGCATGGCCGAAGTGATTCGTCGGCGGTACTCGCGGGTGTTGTTGGAAGCTCGGGAGCAAAATCCCGAGGTGGCGGAGTATTCGCAAGAAGATCCCGTCGAGGCCCTGGAGCGCGTGCAACGCGATCGGGAAGCGGCCGAAGAAACATCAACCGTGGAAGAGGTGGCGCCAACCTATCGCGCGCCCGCGCCGGTGCGTCTGCCAGATCTCGTGATCGTCGATGGCGGCAAGGGGCAGCTCTCGTCCGCCTGCCGGGAATTGCAGCGGCTGGGCCTGCATGATTTGCCGATTATCGGACTGGCCAAGGAATTCGAAGAGATCTATCGGCCGGCGCGTCCGATGCCGCTCCTCCTGCCGCAGGAAAGCGGCGCGCTGCGGCTGCTCCAGCGCATCCGCGACGAAGCGCACCGCTTTGCCAACGGTTTTCATCAATTGCTCATGAAGCGCCGCATCGCCGAGAGTCTGCTCGACGACTGCCCCGGGGTCTCCCAGCACCGCAAGCAACTTCTGCTCACGCGTTTTGGGTCGGTCGCCCGCTTGAAACGCGCGTCCGCGGAACAGATCGCTGGGATCGAAGGAATCGGCGCGCGCCTGGCGCAGCAGATCAGCGATTTTTTGGCAGAACGCGGGTGATTTTTGGAGGTGTGATTTTAATGGGGTATGTAAACATTGCGAACGCAGGACGATGTGGCGAGCGATTCCATGTCTGGGGCATGTCCTTCGCCATATCCACGGCCAATTCCCTCACAAGCTGTGAGAGAATTGGCCAAAAGCCCGCTGTCGGCGCTCGATCGCCTGCTCGTGGATTTCGTGAAGGACAGTCGAATTTTCCGTCTGCGAACGGCAATTCGCTGGCATTTTGCGATCGGCTGACGCCACCAAATGCGGAAACTCTCCCATCGGTGTCGCGCAATATGAATTGCAGGCGAGGCTTCCTTCCGAGCTCAGGGGCAGTTTGCCAACGACGAAGCAATTGGCCGACGTAGTGCGGCAAGTTGTGCCGGAAACGTACGTCTAAAGAAACGAGGTTGAATCACACTTTGGCCGGCGAGCCCTCAACATAGCGCGGGGCGAGCCTTGCGGCTCGCCCCGACGAGAGTTTGTAAGTGAGACGCTGGTTACTGCGCAGTCACGGGCTTCAGTTCCGTATCGTACACGTAGACCTTGCCAAATTTCTCGAGTTGCGGCTTGATGTCCTTGGCCTCGCCGACGACGACGATGGCGAGGTTGTCGGTGTGCATGTATTTTTTCCCGAGGTCCTCGAGTTGCGGCGCGGTGACGGCGGCCATGCGCTTGGCGTAAGTCTTGTAGAAGTCGGTCGGCAAGCCGTAGAGATCGATTTCCTGGACGCGTTGCGCGGTGCGGGCCGGGTTTTCCAGGGAGAGGAGATAGTTGCCGACGTTGTACTGACGCTGAAGATTCAGCTCGGCGTCAGGGATGGCTTCGTCCCGGATGCGGGTGATTTCCTTGAGAGTTTCCTCGACGGCCGGCCCGGTGACTTCGTTGCGCGTTTCGGCGTTGCACTGGAAGCTGCCGGCGAGTTTGCGCAGGTCGAAGGCGCTGTAGGCGCCATAAGTCCAGCCGTGTTTTTCGCGGAGATTCTGGAAGAGCCGGCCGGAGAAACCGCCGCCGAGCGTGGCGTTGAGCACATTGATCTCCGGCACGTCGGGATTGTTCCGCGGAGGCGCGGGCTGGGTGAGGATGATGTTGCTCTGGACGGAGGCCGGGCGGTCGACGATGTGGACGGTGACGCCGTGTTGCTCGGGCGGCTTGGGCATATCGACTTGCGGGGCTTCGCCTTTCGCCCAGCTGCCGAGGACTTTTTCCAACTGGGCGACAATCGCGTCTGCTTTGACGTCGCCGACAACCGCGAGGGTGGCGTTGTTGGGGACAAAGCGGGTCTTATGGAAGTCCACGAGGTCTTCATGCGTGATCGCTTTGACGGTTTCCGGCGTCTGGTAGTTGCCGTAGGGATGCGATCCATAGACGACTTTGCCCGCGAGTTTCGCGGCGAGGACGGAAGGCTGTTGTTTCTCCGAGGCCAGGCGCGATAGCGTCTGCCGTTGCACGCGGGCGAATTGATCCGCCGGGAAAGTCGGATGCAGGACAGCATCGGAAAACAGATCGAGCAGCTGATCGGTGAAATTCGTCAAACCTGTGGCCGAGACGGAAATGGCATCGGCAGACGCGGCTGACTCGAGGGAAGCGCCGAGGAAATCGATTTGCTTGGCAAAGGCGGCGGCGTCCCGCTTCTCGGTGCCGCGATTGAGCAGCCCGGCGACGAACGCGGCGACGCCGGTCTTTGAGCCCTCTGTAGCGGAGCCGGATTTCACAATGAGGCGCAGCGTGATGGTTGGCTTCCGGTCGTCTTCGATGACGAAGACTTTCAGGCCATTGGAAAGGGTCTTTTCCTTGTAGTCTGGGAACGAAGCTTCAGGAGCCGGCCCGGGGGCGGGCGCCTTGGTGCGGTCGACGTCGGCGCGGAGCGGAGCGGCGAGCGCGGCGACGGCGAGCGAGGTAACGAGGATGCGGCGCATAAAATGGATAAAGTCGGGGGTTGCGAGTTATTTGGCGGGGGCGGCGGCTGGCGCAGGTTTGGCGGCCGGATCGGCGGCGGCGGCCGGCACGGGGTAACGCAGGACGAATGTACCTTGGCCGACAAGATACTTGGTGGCCACGCGCTGGAGATCCTCGCGTTTCACGGCGAGATAACGATCGAGCTCGGTGTTGATGAGATTCGCGTTGCCATAGAAGGTGTGGTAACGGGCCAGGCTTCGGGCCCGGTCATGCATGGTGCCGAAGGAATTGGCAAAGCTGTCTTCCTCCTGGTTGCGGGCTTTCTGGAATTCCTCTTCCGTGACTCCATTCTTCTTCACGTCTTCGATTTCATCCGTGATGAGCTGGTCCAGCGTCTCGAGCGGCACGCCGCTCTGGCCCGTGGCAAAGACGCCGACGACGCCGGCCTGCTCGAGCAATTCCGGGAAGGCCTCGACTTCGAGCGCGGCTTGTTCTTTCTCAACGAGGCGGCGATACAGACGCGAGCTGTGGCCCGTGGCTAGAATATTAGTCAGCATTTCCAGCGGATAAGCGTCGTCGTTCGTCTCCGGCACGGCGCGCCAGCCGTGGAGCGTGGCGGGCAGGGGAGTGTTATCCTTGACGACGTCTTTGTTTTCGCCTTTGACATCGATCTTCCAATCGAAAGCTGGGCGCACGATATCGGCGCCGCGCGGAATGGGGCCGAAATATCCGGCGATCAATTGTTTGATCTGGTCGAGCTTGAAGTCGCCCGCGACGGAAAGCGTGGCGTTATTTGGAATGTAATAGGTCTTATAAAACTGGCGGAATTCATCAATGGTCGCCTTGTCGATGTATTGCATCGAACCGATGGGCACCCACTGGTAGGGAGAATCCTTGAAGACCAGTCCGGCCAATTCCTCGAAGAGCGAGCCGTAGGGCTGGTTGTCATAGCTGCGGCGGCGCTCTTCCTTCACGACCTGGCGCTGGGTTTCCACGCCGGTTTCGTCGACTTTGGCGTGCATCATTCGCTCGGACTCGATCCAGAGGCCGAGCTCGAGCTGGTTCGACGGCAGATTGAAGTAGTAGTCAGTCTGGTCGAAGCTGGTGCTGGCGTTCAGATTCCCGCCCGCGCCGGAGATGTATTTGTCGATCTTGCCGCGCGGGATGTTTTCCGAGCCTTCAAACATGAGGTGCTCGAAGAAGTGCGCGAAACCCGTGCGATCCGGGCGCTCGTTCTTGCTGCCGACGTGATAGAGCACGTAGGTCGTGATGACCGGCGCCGAGTGATTCTCGTGCAGGATGACGTGCAAGCCATTTGGCAGGTCATACTCCACGAACTGGATCGGCTTGAGCGTCAGCGGCTTCTGCGCGGCGGGCGCGGGCGTATCATCCGCGGCGAGGGCGGCGGTGGCGACCAGACAGGCCAACGGGGGAAAGAGGGCAGCAAATTTCATGGGACAATTGAGACAGGCGATGCAGGAGATTGTTCGCGGATGGAAGGAACTTTGAGCGGATATGACACGAGGGGCTTTTGGGAAAAAGCCTTCGAATGGATTCACGAGGAATTTTTGCCGCTGGCCAAGGTGAGAGACGCGCCGCTATGGAAGGAAATGATGATGCGACAGACTCTTGCCGGCCAGCGGTCCCTCGGGACCACCGACGGCGAGTGTAAAAACACGCCCTCCGCCAAGTCTATGCAAATCCCGCAGCTGAGTTCGCGCGACGGATACGGTCGACGGAAAGCGCTGTGGCGCGGCTTGGCGCTGGGGACCTGGTTGGCGGCCGCATCATGGGCGCGCGCCGACGACCAACGCTTCGTTTTCGAGAAAGCGGAGATGGGCGTGCCTTTTCGCATCACGCTTTACGCTGCGGATGCCGAGACGGCGAAAACGGCCTCGGATGCGGCGTTTCAGCGGGTGGAGGAGCTGAACTCGATCCTGAGCGACTACGACAGCGACTCGGAGATCAGCCGGCTCTCGCGGACTTCCGGGAGCGGCAAGCCTGTGCCGATCAGCCGGGATCTCTGGCGGGTGCTGGAGCGTTCGCAGGAGATCGCAGAGAAGACCGGCGGCGCCTTTGACGTCACCATCGGGCCGCTGGTGAACCTGTGGCGGCGCATGCGGGCGAAGCGGGAGATGCCAATGCCGGAAATAATCGCCGAAATGCGTCAGCGCGTCGGCTATCGTCGCCTTCGGCTCGACCCGCAGGCGCACACGGCCGAATTGCTCGCACCGGACATGCGGCTGGATGTGGGAGGAATCGCCAAGGGCTATGCGTCGGACCAAGCGATCGCCGCGCTCGCTCAGCGCGGCGTCACGCGGGCGCTGGCGGCGGCCAGCGGGGATATCGTGGCGGGCGATCCGCCGCCGGGAGAAAAAGGCTGGAAGGTAGAAATCGAGGCTCTGGCCGTGCCGGGAGCTCCGCCGCCGCAGACGGTGCTATTGGCGCACCAAGGGGTCTCAACTTCGGGAGATGCCTATCAATTCGTAGAGATCGAAGGTCAGCGCTATTCCCACATCATCGATCCATCGACTGGAGTCGGCCTTACAAGTCGAAGCATGGTCACAGTTGTCGCGCCGGACGGTTTGACCGCTGATGGATGGGATACGCCGATCGAGATTATCGGAGCGGAGCGCGGCGTTCCGCTCATCGAGGCTTTGCCGGGAGCGGCGATGCGAATGGTGCGGGAGCGAGACGGGAAAGTGGAAGTTGTTGAATCCAAGGGCTGGCCAGGACTTAACCAGATGAACAAATAGCGGAGAGCGAACCACGAATTCTCAGGGTGTGTGAATGTTGCACGAGTGCAACTCAGGGGGCGACTCGTAGTAAATAGGCGGGAAGTACCGATTTTATCAGGCGGTATTTTCTTGTGATGATAGGTTTTTCCGAAACGCGGCTTTGAAAAGCAAATCGTTGTTGTCTGTGAAATTGCATATTTTTGCTTATGGGCGACAGGCGGTTTTCGAGGAATGGTAAGGGCAATCCTCATCGATTGATTAGGCGGACCCGTCGCCTCGAGTGGGCAGACTACGAGGCGGCGGTGCTCCGCCGGTTCGACGTGAGTATTGAGCGCACGCGGGCTCAGTTGCGTGATAGAATGGTCCTTCGCAGAAAAATCGCTGCGGCGCGGCATACCTTGTTTTGCGCGGCGATTGTCGGACTCGTCGGACGTGGAAATCAGTAGTTTTCCGGCGTGCCAAGCCGGAGATGCTAGGCCAAGTTAGATTGCTCGTATCTGCGACGCCGACCGCAATGCCCGATCAGGGCGGTGGTCGGTCCACCCCAAAATCCATCCCTACACCCCGCATGTCGCCGCCTATTGGCCGGCGCATGCCAAGTTCCATGAAAATTAACGAAGTGCACGCGGTCTTTGCCGCCGCAACGCCGCCGCCCGATTCTCCCGTGTGGCGCAACTTGGATGCCCTCGGCATCACCCCGCGACAAGGAGAGATCCTGGCGTGGGTCGCGGCGGGAGATCGAGACCAGGCGATCGGTCAACGGCTGGGAGTGAGCGCACGGACTGTTCATGCGCACCTGCGGGCGATATTTCAGCAACTGAAAGTGGACAATCGCACCGCCGCCGTGCTCGAGGTTTGCCGGCATCTGGCTCGGGAAAATGGGTATGTAAATTAAGCCGCCCTCTCCGGGCGCGCGTATCAGAAAACTCTCATCGGCATAGCAGCGCCCCGGGCTGCGATAGAATCCCCATTTGGGCGCAAGAATGGCATGCGTTTGCGCACGGAATTTGGCCAGCCAAGGCCCGCGTTGGCGCGTCAAAAAGGCCGCAAACTGCTTTCATGGCGCAAGACGTTGCGCCTCCTGAAATGGGTCAATCCTTACTACGCTCTGCGTTCGATGAACGAGGCTGCCTGATTCTCGCCCCAACCCGAAATCACGCCGTCAAATCTGAGAATTTGCGCACGCGCGCCACAAGTCGGCTTCGCAAATGTGCGAAACTTGCCGAAATCGACCTTACTTCGACGCCCCGACCGCCGTAGGAACGAATATGTTCTTCGTCGGCGGGTCGGTGTCATCGGGACGCGCCGCCGGGGCTTCTGGCGACGGTGTTGGCGTTGACGCTGGCTGCGGCTGCACGTGCGGGAAAAGATGGATCCGCTGGGTGGCGCCTTTATCGGCTCCGCGGATGTCGCCCTGCATTACCGCGCGCTCGGCCTGAAGCAATTCATTCGCTTGCCGGGCCGCGTCGCGCTCTCGGACAGTGGCCGAGAGCTCTTCGCGCAGCTTTTCCAGTTCCAGCCGCAGGCCGGAAACGTGGAAGCGGAATTCGTCGCGCTCGGCGCTGAGCTTCTTGACCTGATCGGGGGTGGAAAGTGCCCCGGTGTCGCTCTTGCCCGTGATGAGTCGGGCGCTGGAAAGGATGTCGATCCGCCGCTGCAACCCGTCGATCTTGTTCAGCAATTCCTGGTTTTCCGCCCGGAGAAAGGCCATGTCCTTCTCCATCTGTGGCATCGTGAGCTTTGGCCCTTCCTCCTCATTGGGAGTGGCGTCATATTCACACTCGACGTTGCCAAAGCCGATCTTGCAGGTGCCGTGAAGATGAAAATCCGTGATCGGGATCCCCTCGACGAAACTCTTGTTCGTCGACTCCAAGTCGTGCAGCCGATAGTGACCATCGATGAGTATGAGCTCGGCATGATGCGCAGAGACAGAGCGGTCGATGATCTGGATGGTATTGTCCGGCCGCCGGCCCACGCTAATGCGCTCGCCCTTGAGGACATGTGTAGCCTCGCTCTGATCCGGTAGTTTTATGCGAAGGGTGGGCATTGTTTCGGTTGGGTCTGGGGTGTCGTGTCACCCCAGAGAGTAGCAAACTTGATGCCGCCTGTCATCCTATCCTTGCGGACATAAAGATTTTGCGGGAAGTTCGCGGCCCTTTTCGCATGATTGAGGAGATCCGCCGCCGCCGTACCTTTGCCATTATCTCGCACCCTGATGCGGGAAAGACAACTCTGACCGAGAAGCTTCTTCTTTACGGGGGGGCGGTGCAGTTGGCCGGGTCCGTGACCGCCCGCAAAAATGCCCGTGCGACGACGTCGGACTGGATGGAGCTGGAGAAAAAGCGCGGCATCTCGGTTTCGTCGACGGTTTTGCAGTTCGACTACCGGGGTTATCGCGTGAATCTGCTGGATACACCGGGTCATAAAGATTTTTCCGAGGACACCTACCGAGTGCTGACGGCGGTGGACGCCGTGGTGATGGTGATCGACGCGGGCAAGGGCATCGAGGCGCAAACGCGCAAGCTTTTCGAAGTGTGCCGCCGCCGCGGGGTGCCGATTTTTACCTTCATGAACAAGTGCGACCGGCCCACCCGGCCGCCGCTGGCGTTGCTGGACGAACTGGAGAGCGTGCTTGGGATCGGCGCGTTTCCAATCAATTGGCCGCTGGGAACCGGCTTTAGCTTTAAGGGGCTGTATGATCGGCATGCTAGCAGCGTGCATCTTTTCGAGAAAACGCCCCACGGCGCGTACCGCGCGCCCGTGCAGGTCGGGTCGATCAATGAGCCTTTCGTGCGCGAGCGACTCGATCCGGACGATTTCGACCGGGCCACGGAGGAGCTGGAGATGCTGGACATGGCAGGCGTGGAGTACGACGAGAAGAAAGTCGCGCGCGGCGAGCTCACGCCGGTTTTCTTCGGGTCGGCCATGAATAACTTCGGAGTCCAGCTGCTTTTGGACGCCTTTCTCGAGCGCTCTCTGCCGCCGCAGCCCCGCCATGCGGCCGGGACGCCGGAGGCGCCGGGGCCGGAGATCCCGGTGGATGCGCCGGCCTTCTCCGGGTTCATTTTCAAGATTCAGGCCAATATGGATCCGCGCCATCGCGACCGGATCGCCTTTCTGCGCATCTGCTCGGGCAAATTCACCCGGGACATGAGTGTGATCCACGGACGCACCGGTAAAAAAGTGCGGCTGTCCTCGGCGCACAAGCTCTTCGCCCAGGAGCGCGAGACGGTCGACGAAGCCTACGCCGGCGACGTGATCGGGCTGGTGGGGCACTCGGAATTTGGCATCGGCGACACGCTCACGCAGGACCCTGCCATCTCCTACAACGAGATCCCGCGCTTTCCCCCGGAGTGCTTTGCGTTTTTGCACAATCCAAATTCCTCGAAGTTCAAGCAATTCCGGCAGGGTGTGGAGCAGCTGCTCCAAGAGGGCGTGGTCCAGGTTTTCGAGCTGCGAGACGCTGTGCAAAAGATTCCTCTGCTTGCCGCGGTCGGACCGCTGCAATTCGAAGTGGTGCAATACCGGCTGGAAGGAGAGTACGGGGCGCCGAGCCAGCTGGAGTCGGCAAGTTGGGAAGCCTTCAAGTGGCTGCCGAGCGGCGTGGAGCCCGGCGCGCTCAAGCTGCCCACGGGGTGCCGTGTGGCCTGGGATTCAGCCGGGCAGCCCGGCGTCTTATTTCCAACCGCCTGGACGCAGCGCTATTTTGGCGAACAGAATGTGGGCGTCCGGCTGCTGGAATTGCCCGAAACGTAGCCGCTCCCGCTGCCGCAGTTATTTATGCGGGCGCCTGGGCCGGGAGCGTCGCTTCCACCTTTTCGAGGAGCGTCGCCAGAGTGTAAGGCTTTGGCAGAAACCCGTGGCCGGCCGGCAGCCCTCCGCTGCGCGCGAGGGCGTCGCGGGTGTAGCCGGAGCAGAGGAGCACTGCGGCTTCGGGATGGACCCGCGCCACCTCTTGGGCCAGCTGCACCCCGGTCATTCCGGGCATCACAACGTCTGTCAGCAGCAGATCGAGCCGGGCGTTGCCCAGCTCCTCGAGCCGTTGCAGCGCCGACGGGCCGTCTTCGGCGACGATGACGTGGTAGCCGGCTTCCAGGAGTACGGTTTCGCCGATTTCCCGGAGTAAAGGTTCATCATCAATGAGCAGGATGGTGAAGGCCGAAGGCGACGATTTAGCCGTAGGAGATTGAAAATATGAACGATTGTCGGCTTCCTCCTCGACGACGGATTCTGCTGCCGGAATGTAGAGTTGGAAGACGGTTCCCCGACCCGGCAGGCTGCTCACGGTCATGTGGCCGCCGCTTTGCTCGATGATGCCGCGGCACATGGAAAGGCCCAGTCCTGGGTGATTGCCCTCCGGCTTCGTGGTAAAAAAGGGTTCGAAGATGCGCGGCAGCACACAGCCGCTCATGCCTGAGCCCTGATCCGCCACGGTGATCTGGACAAAAGCCATTGGTCCTTGCCGGCCATCCTTCGGCCTTTCTTCCGCCTCGAGTACGACGGGCAGCGCTTCGATCGTAAATCGGCCGCCGGCGGGCATGGCGTCGCGAGAATTTCCGGCAAACTGGACGAGCGCCTGCTCGAGCTGTCCTGGATCGACGCACACTTTGGGGTCCCCATGAGCGGTGACTGTTACCTCGATCGCATTGCCGACCGCCATCTGGAGGCGGGAGGTCAGGCCGCGCAGCCAACTGGCCAGCGCCAGATTCCGGGGCTGCAGCACCAGGCGATGAGAGCACGCGAGCAGCTGCTGGGTGAGCGAACCGGCGCGTATCGACGCTTCCTGGATTTCGGAGAGATAGCGCGCTTCCGGGCTTTGGGGCGCGAGACGTTGCTGCGCGAGTCCTGCCAAGCCCTGGATCGCGGTGAGGATATTGTTGAAATCGTGGGCGACTCCGCCCGTGAGCCGGGCAATGGTCTCCTCCTTTTCGCTGCGTGAATGCTCGACCTCGTCGCGCAGTTGCAGTTGCTCCGTCACATCGCGGGAGTTGAAAAGAATGCCTCGCACCGCGGGATCGTCGAGGAGGTTGTTCCCAAATCCCTCCAACACGCGGTACGTGCCGTCGCGATGGCGAAAGCGCAGGCGGATGAGTGAGGTGGTCCCGCGATTCTGCAGGGTCGAGCCGAAGGCTCCGATGACAAGCGCGCGGTCGTCGGGATGCACGAAATCGAAGACGTTGCGGCCGCGGTAGTGAGAAGGCGCATGGCCAAGTTTCCGCTCGATGGAGCGGCTCTCGAAGCGGATCGTCCCATCGGCATCGAGGATGGTGATCAGATCGGCGGCGTATTCCGTTAGGTGGCGAAAGTAGGTTTCGCGGAGTTCCAGGTCGGTATACCGCGTCCGAAGATCTGCAAGGTCGGCGCGCAAGCGCTCGACTTCCTCAGCCGGCGTCCAGTGCTCGGCGTCTACCATGTCGGGCTGGCGAATTTGATTCATTGGTTCCAAAGGAGCAACGAAACCCAATTAAGCACCGGTTATGCCGTGTAGATCAGGGGAAACCCTTAGGCGTCAGTTGAACTAAGTCCGCATCACGCCCGTTCCTTAGGCCCTGCATCGCCGAATCAATGAAAAGCAGCAGTAGTAAGTGAAAACGCCTCTCCAGTTGAACCGGAGAGGCGCTTTCTGTTGGGAGGGAAACACGAGTAAAATACCAACTAATCCGAATTCGACAAGAGTTATTTTTTGGAAATCGCGAAAAAACTCATACCTACAGAGTTTCCCGCTTTTTTAGAGGGCCGTCGCATGGCGCCGCCACTGCTTTGACCGTTGCGCGTGAGATTCATTTACGCCCTCCTTTTTCTGCTGAATGCCCTCGCGAGCCGCGCTGCCGATTTACCGCAACAGGTGCTCGCTGAAGTCAATCGCGCTCGAACCGAGCCGCGGTTGTACGCGCAGATCATTGCCCGCCGGAGTGGCGATGCCAAGCGGGATATCTCGGATGCCGTCCATTTTCTGGAAACCGCCCCAACGTTGCCTCCGCTCAAATTTTCTCCGGGCCTATCCCGGGCGGCGCAATTTCACGTGCAGGACCAGGGGGTGCGCGGTGGTTTCGGACATGCCGGATCGGGCCGGGGAAATACACCGTGGACGCGGATGGCGCGCTTCGGCCAATGGGTGGGCAGCGCAGGGGAGAATATTTCGTACGGCCAGCACGAGGCGCGTGAAATCGTCTGCTCGTGGATCATGGATGCCGGGATCTCCAGCCGAGGCCATCGCAAAAATATCTTCAACCCATCCTTTGGCGCGGCCGGAGTGGCCTGTGGCCCGCATGCCGTGTTTCGCACGATGTGCGTGATGGATTTTGCGGCTGACTTTGTCGAGCGCGGCAATTCGCTTGCAGGCCAGTAGCTGGGTCTCTCCCGCATCTTCCGCATTGCACTTTCCAGACGCTCTCTATTCACTGACCCGGCGATGCCCCAAGCCGTGCTCAGTCCCATTGCCTCTTCGTCTTCAAACCCCGCGCGCTATCGCCGCATCATCCTCAAGCTGAGCGGTGAAGCGCTGAAGCAGGCGGGCACCCCGGATACGATCTCGCCGCAGATCGTCCAGCAGATCGCCCAGCAGGTGAAGGACGTTCACGCCCTCGGCGTGGAGATCGGGATCGTGATCGGCGGCGGGAACATTTGGCGCGGCCTCGCGGCCAGCCACCGGGGAATGGAGCGGACAACAGCAGACTACATGGGCATGCTGGCGACGGTAATCAATGGCTTGGCATTGCAAAGCGGCTTGGAGAGTCTCGGGCTGGCGACCCGGGTGCAGACGGCAATTCCGATCCAGAGCGTAGCGGAGCCGTTCATTCGCCGGCGGGCCATGCGGCATCTGGAGTTGGGGCGTGTGGTGATTTTTGTTGCGGGCACGGGCAATCCTTTCTTTTCCACGGACACGACGGCCGCGCTTCGGGCGAGCGAAATCGGCGCCGAAGTGATCCTGAAGGCGACCAAAGTCGACGGCATCTATACGGCGGATCCTTTCAAGGATCCGACGGCCACGAAGTATGAGCGACTCGGCTATGCGGAAGCGCTCTCGAAGCGGCTCCAGGTGATGGATTCCACGGCCTTCTCGCTCTGCATGGATAACAAGGTGCCGATCATCGTCTTCGACATGATGGCCGAGGAGAATATCAAGAAGGCGGTGCAGGGCCATCGTGTTGGCACCTTGGTGTGCGATATGTAACTTTGAGGGCGGTCGGGCTTTGCCGTCGCCGTTTTGTTTTAGCCATCACATTTTTTATCTATGGATCCCGATGAAATCCTTTTGGAAACCGAGGCTTCGATGGAGAAGGCCTTCGAGTACCTGACGCATGAATTCTCCGCCGTACGCACGGGCAAGGCCTCTCCAGCGCTGGTGGAAAATATCGAAGTGGAAGCTTATGGGGCAATGATGAAGCTGAAGCAGGTGGCAGTGGTGAGCACGCCGGAGCCGCGCCTGCTCGTAATTCAGCCCTTCGACGGCTCGACGGTGAAGGACATCGAGCGCGCGATCAAGGAATCGAAACTCGGAATCAACCCCGCAGTGGATGGAAAGATCATTCGCCTGCCGATCCCGCCGCTCACCGAGGAGCGTCGCAAGGATCTGGTCAAGGGGATCAAGCAAATGGCGGAGGAAGCAAAGGTGCGCACGCGCAGCGCGCGGCGCGACGGCATGGACCAGCTCAAGAAAGCCCAGAAAGACGACGAGATTTCCGAGGACGACCTGGAGAGCTATGAGAAAGAAGTGCAGAAGCTCACGGATCAATTCGTGAAGAAGATCGACGACACACTTTCTGCGAAGGAAGCGGACGTGATGAAAGTTTAGGCTCGCGGACCGGGCGGCTTCTTGCCATTTAGCGCGTACGGCGCCGGATGAGGCGCTGCGCCCTGCCATTTGTGAAAACGATTCTCGCTCTTCTATTTCTCGCTGTCGCCGCCCAAGCCAACGTTGTCCGGCTTGCTCCTGAGGTCACCTATTACGGACCGGGCAGCAAGACCTACACGCTCCGCAACCTCCGCGGGCAGCCCGTGGTCATCGTCGTGGCCGACTCGGTGAAGACGAAGAATCTGCGGAAGCAAATGAGCTATCTGCGCGAGATTTATCAGGACTTTGCCAGCCGAAAGACCGTGTTCATCGCGGCGATCAAGGACGGGTCGGGCCCGATTCCGTCGAATGTGCCCTTTGCGCTGGCGACGAATCCTGGCGCGGTCGCGGCGGCCTACGGGGTGACGAGTGATTTTTCCCTGATCATCATCGGGAAGGATGGAAATGTGGATTACCAGACGCCGCTGCCGAGAACGGCCCAGAGAATCCGCGATGTGATTGGGAATTCCTTCGAGGTGCAGGAAGCCTCGCGGAGGCTGCCAAAAGGCTCGATCCCCACGGAGTAAGCGCGGCGGAGAAACCCGATCGAGGCGCTTTTGCCTGTCGCGCATGCGCATCGCCGTGATCTCCGATACGCACGACAAGGCGCCCCGACACGTGCTCTCGGCAATCGCCGGCGCCGACGAAATCTGGCATCTGGGTGATGTGGTGGCGGAAACGGTGCTGGAGGAGGTGCGCCGGCTCGGGTCGCCAGTGCGGATCGTGCGAGGAAATTGCGATTCCTGCCTGGACTGGCCGCTGGAGGAGGCCTTCGAGCTGGAAGGCTTGCGGATCCTGCTCACGCATATTCCTCCTCGGGCGGCGCCGGAGGGCGTGCAATTGCTTTTCCACGGGCATACCCATGTCCCGCGCAACGAATTGGCAGGCGCCACGCGATTTTATAATCCAGGGTGCATCACGCGGCCAAATCGCGGCGCGCCTGCGAGTTACGCCTGGCTGGAGCTCCGCCGGGGCCGGCCGCCGGGATGGCAATTGCAGTTGGTGTAGCGCGTCTTCTTACGGGATGTCGAACGAGCGCTAACGTGTACCGCTCGCACGACTCTTGCTTTCTCATTTTGCGTGCATTCCATGCAGATCGAGCAAACCCCACTCCACGATCATCTGGTCCGCGGTCTCACCCACCGGATGAACAACATCCTCTCGCTTTTCCACGGCTATGTCGGGATGATGCTGGACAACCAGACGCTCGATAAATCGACGCGCGACGGCCTGAAAAAAATCAAGGATGGCGCCTGCGCCGCCTCGGAGCTCATGGACCGGACCCATGCGTTGATGCGGCCTTCCGCGGTTGTCTGGAGGGAGGTGGATCTGGGCGATTTCATTCCACTCTTGAAGCCGAGCATGGATGCCTTTCGCAGTCCACTCGCCTCGTTGGAGATCGATATTGCCGACGATTTGCCCAAGGTGCGTACGGATCTTGCACGGCTGAAAACTGCGATGTTTGAGCTGGTGCGAAACGCCTGCGATGCCACTGAAGATGGCGGAGATGTGCGGATCGAGGTGCGCACAGAGGCCCCTATCGGGAACCTGTCGGCGGCGGGAACGAGCGCTGCGCAACCCAGCCGTTGGGTTTCGATTGCGGTCGTTGACAATGGACCGGGTATCGACCCGGAAATCCAGAGCCGGATTTTTCATCCCTTTTTCTCCACCAAGCGACGCCAGACGGCCACGGGCCTGGGACTAAACGTCGCCATGGGCTGCGTCGAGCAAATCGGTGGAGTGCTGCGTAGCACGAGTGAGCCGGGCAAAACCCGGTTCGTGATTCTGTTGCCGGCGAGTCTGTAGAGGACGGGCGCCGGGCTCTGATGGCGAGCGATTGCGGATTGGCGCCATCATTTAGGGATTGCTGCGCAATCGAAGTTGAATCCCGAGGGCAGGCGCCCTTTAAGTAGCCGCTTCCCTATGAGTGCCGATTTCGACGTCCGCTACACTGCGCAACTGGCGCGGCTCCATCTCAGTGAAGAGGAGATCGCCAAATTTCAAACCCAGTTGGCCAAAGTGCTGGAGTTCGTGGAAAAGCTGAAGCAGGTCGACGTGAGCGGCGTGGAGCCGACAGCGCATGCCAATGCGGTCTACAACGTCTTTCGCTCCGACGCGCCCCGGCCCTGGTTCGACCCGCAGCAGGCGCTGGCCAATGCGCCGCGCCAGGCGAATCAGCTTTTCATCGTGCCCAAGGTCATCGAATGACGCCGTCCATGGATCTCCATACTCTTTCCATCACCGAGCTCCGCGCGCGCCTCGCTTCCCGTGAGGTTTCGCCGGTGGAAGTCGTCACCGGCCTCGAGGAACGCATCGCGCGGGTAGATCCGCAGGTGAAGGGGTATCTTTCGCGTAACTTCGAGGAAGCGCGCCGACTTGCAGGCGCGGCGGATGTCACCTTGCCGCTCGGCGGGGTGCCGATTGCGATCAAAGACGTCATCAATGTCTCCGGCGAGCCCTGTACGGCTTCCTCGAAGATTCTCCGCGGCTACACCTCAAACTACGACGCCACCGTGATCCAACGGCTGCGCGCCGCCGGGGCCGTCCCGTTTGGCCGGACGAATCTGGACGAATTTGCGATGGGTTCGTCGACGGAAAATTCCGCCTACCAGACGACGCTGAATCCGTGGGATTTCACGCGCATTCCTGGCGGCTCGAGCGGCGGCTCGGCGGCCGTGGTGGCGGCGGATGAAGCTTTTGCCGCGCTTGGCTCCGATACCGGCGGTTCGATTCGCCAGCCTGCCGCCTTGTGCGGGTGTGTGGGTTTGAAGCCGAGTTATGGCCGGGTTTCGCGCTTTGGACTCATCGCCTTTGCGTCGTCGCTCGACCAGATCGGGCCCTTCACGAAGACGGTGCGGGATTCGGCGCTGCTGCTCAATGTCATCGCGGGCCGCGACCCGCAGGATTCCACGAGTCTCGATGTGCCGTCGCCAGACTACACCGCGCTGCTCGGTCAGGATCTGCGCGGGATCAAACTCGGGATGCCGAAGGAGTACTTCATCGAAGGGATCGATCCTCAGGTGGATCGGGCGGTGCGCGCGGCGATCGAGAAGTATCAGGCGCTCGGCGCGGAAATCGTTGAGGTTTCGCTGCCACACACGGAGCATGCCGTGGGCGTCTACTACATCATTGCCACGGCGGAAGCTTCGGCGAATCTGGCGCGCTTCGATGGCGTGCGTTACGGCCATCGCACGGAGCAGGCCTCCGGGTTGCTCGACCAGTACGAGCGGAGTCGCGAGGAAGGCTTTGGCGCCGAAGTGAAACGCCGCATCATTCTCGGCACCTACGTGCTGAGCAGCGGCTATTACGATGCCTACTACCTCCGCGCGCAGAAGGTGCGGACGCTCATCCGCCAGGATTTCACCCGGGCATTCGAAAAAGTGGACGCGATCATCGCGCCAACCTCGCCGGAGCCGGCATTCCGTGTCGGCGACCGCAGCGACGACCCGCTGCGCATGTATCTGGCGGATATCTTCACCATCGCAGCAAACCTCGCCGGCATCTGCGGCATTTCGATTCCGTGCGGCTTTGCCGATTTGGAAGGAAAGCAGCTGCCGATCGGGCTGCAATTGCTGGGCAAGCCTTTTGCCGAGCCGCAGTTGCTGCAAATCGCCGACGCCTACGAGCAGGCGACGGAATGGCACAAGCAGCGGCCGCAATTATAAAGCGCGCGGGGCTGCGGAACGTGATTTAGCAATTCCCCGATGAGTTCCGGAGGCTCGCAGCCGCACGACGCCCTGTTTCGGCATACTTTTGGGCAGATCCAGGAAGCGAAGTCATTTTTTCAGGGGTATCTTCCGGCCGAAATCACGTCGGCGTTGAATTGGGATGGGTTGAAGCTTCTCAACTCCACCTTCGTCGATGAGGAACTGAGAAAATCGGAGAGCGATATGCTGTTCGAGATTCCATGGACTGACGAGGTCAGGGGAGAGTCAGATGATCCAGCGGCTCGCGCACTCTATCCGTATCTCCTCATGGAGCACCAGAGCACGTCCTATCGCAAGATGCCGCGGCGGTTTCTGAAATACATGATGCGCGGGTGGGATCAGTTCGAGAGCGAACACCCGACGGCGGAGGGGTTGCCGCCGATTATTCCCTTTGTGGTTGCCCACACGCCTGGTGGCTGGAAGCTCTCACCGCATTTTCACGATCAGATCCTGTGGCCGAAATCGCAGAAAATCCGTGATTCGCTCAAACCCTTTCTGCCGCAATTTGAACATGGGTTGCTCGACCTTGCGGAAACGCCTTTTGCGGCTTTGCTCGGCGCACCCGCGATGCGTTTGACGTTGGGACTGTTGAAAGTGCGCTGCCAGAGCGACGGCGGATGGATGGATTGGACGATTCCCGTCATCGCGCAGGTAAACAGGACGGAGAGAGGACGAGAATTGTTGCCGACGATGCTGCGCTACCTGTTCAACATCCCGGAGTTGAATGCGAAAGAATTTAAGGCGAAAGTGGAGGCAAGTCCGCTATTCGACAAAAATCCTGAGACGATTATGACAATTGCCGATTATTTCCGAAACGAAGGTCTTGAAGAAGGCCTCAAGAAGGGTCGAGAGGAAGGCTGGCAGGGGGGGAGACAGGAAAGTCGTGTTGAAATGGCGCAAATGTTGCAGCGCATCTTGGGTCGCCCGGTCGATTCGGCTGATACTTTGGCGCAACTTTCGGCTGCGCAGTTAGCCTCACTCGTTGACCACTTGGCGCAGGATCTGAGTGGGCGGCCGAACTAACCGATAAAAAACCGGAGACCTTATTTATGACCCTCACCGATCATTTCCGAAATGAAGGGATCGAGATAGGTCGATTGGAAGGTCGCATCGAAATAGTGCAAACTTTGCAGCGCATTCTGGGTCGCCCAGTCGATTCGGCTGATACTTTGGGGCAACTGTCGGCTCCTCAGTTTGCCTCACTCATCGATCAATTGACGCAGGATCTGGGTGGGCATCCGAACTGACCCGCTGAAAGACGGGCGGGGGAGCGATGCAAATAAAAAGCCGGCGGAAATGAATCCGCCGGCCTTTCGAAAAATGGGCCCTGGGGCAGGGGTGGAGTGCGTTCTATGCGCTGCCCGTAGTGAACCGGAGTGGGAATCAGGCCGCTTTGGCCGTTCCGGATTTGTGGCCGAGCATTTTCAGCGCCTGCTGAAGTTGTTCGGCGTCCAGGGGCTTTTTCAGAACCGTGACCGGGCCATGACGCAGGATATTGTCGAGCATCTGGCTATCGGGATAGCCCGTGATGATGGCAATGGGGAGGTCCGGGTGCTTGCTCTTGGCCACGGCGTAGATCTCGTCGCCCGTGATATCGGGGAGCTGCAGATCGAGGAAGCAGAGGTCGAAACGCTGCTTGGCCAGCGCCGCGAGGGCTTCCTTTCCGGTGCCGACGACGAGACGGCTGAATCCCGCCTTTTTGAGGAAGAGCTTAAAAAGCTCCTGGATGTTCTCGTCGTCGTCAACCACGAGCACGGTGGGCTGGCCTTGCTCTTCGGCCCGGAGCACGTCCCGGTCGAGGGCATCTTTTTTCACCCGCCAACGGCCGCCGATCTGGATGGCAGGCAGCTGGCCTCGCTGGACGAGGTAATAGGCGGTCGGAAGCGGGATCCGAAGATATTCCGCTGTTTCCTTCACGGTCATTAAATTGTGTGTAGAACGCTCTCCTTCAGACATAAAACCTATAAATACCAAAATTTCTCCCCGGGGAAGACTAAAACTGAGAACTACACGAAAATTTTCGCGCTGGAAGCTTGATTATTGAAAAAATGCGCAATCAGATTCTCCTCCGCGAGACCGGTGGGGAATCCCAACCAGATTTCTGATCGCGCCGGCAGACGGCGGGAATCGATGCACTGACAGCCGGACTTGCCAAGCCGACAGATGGAAGTACAGTCGGCACCTCCTTTCCGGCACCGAACCCATGAGCGTCCTCTTTCTAAAACGATTTTTGCAGCGTCCCATGCAGGTCGCGTCCGTAGTTCCCAGCTCTCGCACGCTGATTTCCAAGGTCTCCCAGAAGATGGACCACTCGTCGCCCCGCGTCATTGCCGAATTCGGCCCGGGAGAAGGCTGTCATACGCGGGAGATCGCCCGCCGCATGCATCCCGACTCCAAGCTGCTGCTTTTCGAGCTGGATCCGGAACTGGCCCGCCATCTGGAACGGCAGTTCTCCCACGATAAGCGGGTATCCGTCCTCAATACGGATGCTCAGCTCCTGCCGGAAGAGCTCGCCAGCCGGCAATTGCCGCACTGCGACTACGTCGTTTCCGGAATTCCTTTCAGCATCCTGGAGCCCGAAAAGAAGCGGGTGCTCCTGCGCAGGATTCACGAGAGCCTCGCTCCGGCGGATCACTCAGCGTTCATCATTTACCAGGTCACGAACGAACTGGTCGGCCATTGCCGGCATTTCCCCCGGGTCGAAAGCGAGTACTGCCTGCGGAATCTTCCGCCGATGTTCGTGACGAAATTCTACAAAACGGCCAATGGCCACGCCAACGGGGCCAACGGCAAGTCCGTCAAGCTCAACGGGAACGGCAACGGCGCGCACTAGGCCATGGGCGGTGCGATCGCCTGGGCCGAAACGGAGGCGGAAGCGGAGGCTTGCTTCGAAGTCGTACATGAGTTGCGCCCGGAACTCACGCTGCCGGAATTCCTGCGGCGGGTGGCGCTGCAGCGGGCTGAGGGGTATCGGCTGGTGAGACTGGATGACAGTGGGGTGGTGCGTGCAATCGCGGGGTATCGCCTTCTTCACAATCTCGCATGGGGCCGGTTTCTCTATGTGGACGATCTGGTGACGAGGAGCGTGGATCACTCGATGGGGTATGGCCGGGAGCTGTTCGGCTGGCTGATCGCGCAGGCGAAGGCAGAGGGATGCGCCCGGCTCGAATTGGATTCCGGCGTGCAGCGCTTTGGCGCGCATCGCTTCTATCTCGGGCAGCGGATGGACATTACGTGCCATCATTTCGGGCTACGGGTGGGGGCGAATTAGCGGGGGCGAGCAATTTGTCGCGGCGCGGGCTCGTGCATCGTTTGGATGCTGTTTTAGCCCGTTGCCTTTGCCGCGGGGCCACGACAGGATGGTTTTCGTGAGCGATAACCAGTTCCCTATTCGCCAGCTTTCGCGAGCCGCGGCGTCCATCATTCTCGCCCTATTTGCGGCATCGGCATGTGCAGCGGCGTCCGAGCAAGATCAGGTGAAAATTGCCGGTGGCGTCATCGAGGGGACAAGTGTGCCGGAGGGTGTGCGTGTATTCAAAGGCATTCCCTTTGCCGAACCGCCGGTGGGCGATCTGCGCTGGAAGCCGCCACAGGCCGTAAAGCCATGGGAAGGGGTGAAAAAGACCCAGAGCTTTGGTCCTGCTCCCATGCAGAACGCATTTGTCGCCACAATGCTGGGCGTGCCGCCCAACTTCAGCGAGGATTGCTTGTATCTGAACGTTTGGACACCGGCCAAAGCGGAAAACGAGCATTTGCCCGTCATGGTTTGGATTTATGGGGGAGCATTTGTCGTGGGTGGGACCAGCCAGGCGGTTTATGATGGTGGGAGCCTCGCCCAGAAGGGTGTTGCGGTGGTTTCCGTCGCTTACCGGCTCGGGCCCTTCGGTTTTCTCGCACATCCGGATCTCAGCAGCGAAGGCGACGGGCATTCTGGCAACTATGGTTTGATGGACCAAATTGCCGGGTTGCAGTGGGTCCGAGATAACATCGCAGCCTTTGGCGGCGACCCGAAGTGTGTGACCATATTTGGAGAATCGGCTGGGGGAATTTCCGTGAGCATGCTGGCGGCGTCGCCGAAGGCCAAAGGTCTGTTTCAGCGAGCGATTTCGGAGAGCGGCGGCTCCTTTGCGCCGTCGAAGGCGGCCAATGAAGGCGGCGAGCTGGTTGTGGCGCTTCCGGTGGCGGAGAAACAAGGGCAACAATTTCTCTCCAGACTGGGCGCAAACAATCTCGCGGAAGCGCGCAGGCTGGCTGCCGCCGATGTGTTAAAGGGCAGCGAAAAGTGGCAGCTCATCAGCGATGGCGCGGTCTTGATGCACGATTCATATGAACTTTACGAGGCGGGACGTTTCAATGACACGCCGGTCCTGATCGGAACAAACTCGGATGAAGGAGCCATGTTTGCGCGTCACGATGCCACTTCGGATAACTTCAGCGAACTGGTTCGCGCGCAATTCGGAAAGTATAGCGATGATATTCTGGCGGTCTATCCTCACGCGACGCAGCCGGAGGCGTACAAAGCCACGAAAGATCTTTTCCGTGATTCCGCATTTGCCTGGCATACATGGACCTGGGCGAAACTGCAGAGCGAGAAGGGGCAGGGAAAAGTGTACGTCTACTATTTCGATCAACACCCTCCGGAAAATCCCGACGGCGCGAACCATGCGGCAGAATTACCCTTTGTTTTTGGCAAGTTTGTGGTCCCCTTTCGCGGCGCGCGCGACGGCGAACACGCTCTTTCCGAGACGATGCAAGCTTACTGGGTGAATTTTGCCCGCGCCGGCGATCCGAATGGCAATGGCCTCCCGGAGTGGCCCAGCTTTACGGCAACCGCCCAGAATGTGATGCGCCTGGATGCTGAACCGCAAGTGCAGTCCACGCCAAATCGCCAACAACTCGATGTATTGGACGCCTATTTTGCCTGGCGACGCGCAGAGGCGCGGTCGATTCGATAGGTCGTTTTTTCTGGATAACATTTCCCAATCGCCCTCGCATACGTATACCGAAGAATCCCTTATGGAAATCAAACGCATCTCCGCACAACCGCGAAACCCAGGTCCGGCACATTGGTTCACCGGCGTCGTGCATATTACTCCATTGGTTCAACCGGCGGCGCCGGCGCGGGTGGTGAGTGCGAGCGTGACCTTTGATGCCGGAGCCCGCACTGCGTGGCATACTCATCCGCTGGGACAGATGCTTTTCGTTACCGAGGGCGCGGGTTGGGCGCAGCGCGAAGGTGGTCCGGTGGAGGAGATTCTTGCCGGTGATGTTATCTGGTTTTCGCCTGGCGAGAAACATTGGCATGGCGCGGCGCCGCATTCGGCGATGACGCATATTGCGATCCAGGAGGCGCTTGATGGCAAAGCGGTCGACTGGCTGGAGCACGTGAGCGATGAGGAGTATCGGAGGTAACAGTCGCCTCTATTTCGCGAAGATTTGCGCGCGTTCGGCTTCGTTGAGCTTGCGCCATTGGCCGGCGGTCAAATCGCCGAGGTCGAACTGTCCGATGCGGATGCGTATGAGCCGCAAGGTCGGGTGGCCTATCGCAGCCGTCATGCGGCGCACCTGGTGATATTTGCCTTCGACGAGCTCCAGGGCGATCCAGCAGTCGGGCACATTCTTTCGGACGCGGATCGGTGGATCGCGCGGCGGGAGGGATGGCTGGGGCTCGAGAAAAGAGGTGCGGCAGGGGAGGGTTTTGCGGCCGGATAGCAATACGCCGGCTTCCAGTTCTCGAAGCGCGGCAGCGGTGGGGATGCGCTCCACTTGCGCCCAGTAAGTGCGCTTATGGGCGCGGGCGGGGTCGAGCAACCGGGCATTGAGCGCCGCTTCGTCGCTGAGCAGGAGCAGTCCTTCGCTGTCGGCGTCCAGGCGGCCAAGCGGGTAGACATTTTTCGGGAAAGCGAAATTCGCGAGCGTTCCCCAGCGGGAGCCTGGTTCTGGAGTGAATTGCGAGAGGATGCCGTAGGGCTTGTGAAAGGCGAGGAGCACGGGAGCGAGCGAGCGGAAAGGCGCTCACGACGCATACCATTTCGCGCCGTTGCAGCAATCAAGGATCGCGGGCCTATCGCAGGACGCATTGACGCGAGCGGCCGGTGGCGGTAAACGGGCCGCATGTCCTTGTCCCTCCGGTTTTCCTTTCGCCATACACTACTGCTCGTGGCTTCCTGGGCCGTGTGGCCCATGGCAGCATCCCCCACGCGGGCCGCCGACTATTTCCCGCCGCCGGATAGCGAAGGGGGCTGGCGCGAACTCGACAGCGCCGCGCAGGTGCGTGAAAAGGCGGGCATGGACCTGAGCCGGTTGGAGCAGGCCTATGATTTTACTCAACGGACGACGCAAAATGGCGGGTTGCTCGTGGTGCGCCATGGCTACCTCGTGTTTGAAAAGTACTTCGGGCGCGCGCATCGGAATGCGAATCCCGATATGGCGTCGGTGGGCAAGGCCTATACGAGCATCGCGTGTGGCATCATGCTCCGTGAGTTTCACGATCAGATTCCCGAGGGGCTGAATCAGAAGGTCTTTACGGAGAAGTATCTGCCGGAGGCGTTTCCGCTCGATGATCCGCGAAAGGCTGACATTACCTTGGGACAACTGCTCTGCATGACGGCCGGTTATCATGGCGAGGGTTCAAGCCCGGGCGTCGTCCACGGCCAGGTCACGCCGCTGCAGCCCACGCCTGGGCAGAACATCCGCGATCTCGATCAGAGTTCCCTTCGCACACCGCTCTGGACGGCTCCGGGCGAAGGGTATTCCTATTCCTCACCGGCGCCGCACATTGCATCCATGGTGCTGCGGCATGTGACCGGCAAGGAATTGCCGGAATACATCGATGAACATCTGGCCAAGCCCATGGGCTGGGGGCCGTGGGGCTATTGCCTGCACCGCGGTGATTTCCTCATGCCGCATGCCAACGGGGCGGGCAGCACGGCTCTCCATGCGACCGATGCCTTGCGCTTTTGTTATTGCCTGCTCCACCGAGGCAAGTGGGGAGATAAGCAATTGGTCCCCGCGGAGTATGTCGATCAATGCGGCAAGCCCTCGCCCTTCAATCCGCACACGCCTTTCAGCCTCATGTTCGAAAATAACTCGGACGGCCACGTCGCCGGCGCACCGCGGGATGCTTTTTACAAATCGGGCGCGGGTGGCTTTGGGATCTTCGTCGTGCCGTCGCTGGATCTCGTGATGTACAAGCTTGGTGGCAACGACGGTCAGTACAATCCGGACCTCACCGGTTTGCCGCAGCCTTTCAACTATGATGGTTCGCGGACGGACGGGAAACCCATCGCGCGCACGCCGTTCAATGAAGGGAGCCTCGGCGGTGATGATGGGCTCCGGCGGGTCCTTGAAATGGTTTCTGCAGCGGTGCGGGATTGATCGCTACGGATCTAATCTGCCGGGCCAAGCAGATTTGCGTCGCGGTAGAGCCGCCAGCGTCCGTCCGCATCCTTCCGAAAGATAGATAGGATGTCCCCCTTCCGCCGCTTCGTGTCTCCACCGGGAGGCGTGATGGAGACGGAAAGGTTCGTCCACGTGTAGGCGTAGTCCCCGCAGATGCGGATTTCGTTCATCTCCGAGACCGCGTCGAAATTATATGCCGGAGGGTTCGCCGACATCTTGGCAAAAGTCTCCCGCCCGCGCATTGGCGGCTGACCCGGGATGAGGAAGACCACGTCCTCGCACATGAGGTCGAGCACGGCGGCGGTGTCGCGGGCCTTCGAGGCCTTGATCCAGTTGGCGATGACCTCGCGGATTTGTTCTTCGTCAGTCGGCATAGATAGATCGGTATTTTGGCGGGAGATTTCGTGACGACGAGTGGATTTCGCGACGCGGCGCGCCAATGGCCGTGACGGACGAGCCGGCGCGGCCGGTTCCGGACTTGGCATTTCTCAACTCGGGGAGGCAAGATGCAACGATCCCTCCATGAAACTATTCCTCTCCCTGTCTATAATCTTCGCGGCGGCGCTGGCGCGAGGCGCCGACTATCCGGCGATCGGTGAAATCGAGCGTCTGGACCCGGCGCTCGATGCCCTCATTGCCAAAGACGCCAAGATCGAAAAACTCGCCGGCGGCATCACCTGGGCCGAGGGACCGGTGTGGAAAGATGGCGCGCTCCTTTTTTCCGATGTGCCCGCAAATATCGTCTACCGCTGGGCGCCCGGCATGCAGCAGGCGCTGCCATTTCTTACCCCCAGCGGCGGCTCTGATGATCGCACGGGCTTCTCGGAGCCGGGGTCCAATGGATTGGCGCTCGATGCGCAGGGCCGCCTGATTCTTTGCCAGGATGCCACGCGCCGCCTCGCACGGATGGAGCCGGACGGCAGTTTCACCGTGCTGGTCGATCGATTTGAAGGGAAGAAATTCAATAGTCCGAACGACCTGGCGATCGCCCGCAATGGCGATATCTATTTTACGGATCCGCCCTACGGTTTGAAAGGAGGCGATAAATCACCGCTCAAGGAGATGCCTTTTGCCGGCGTATTCCGCCTTGCGGCCGATGGATCGGTCAGCCTCCAGCTAAAAGATCTCGGCTATCCCAATGGCATTGCGCTGTCGCCCGATGAAAAGACCCTCTATGTGGGGCTCACCGATCCGGCGTTTCCTCGCATTCTGGCTTACGATGTGCAGCCGGATGGTTCGGTCGCCCACGAGCGCCTTTTCTTCGACGCCCGGCCTTTGCAAAGCCAGGGCCTGAAGGGTTCCTGCGACGGCATGAAAGTGGATATCCACGGCAATATCTTCACCAGCGGACCGGGCGGCTTTCTCGTGTTGTCGCCCGAAGGCAAGCATTTGGGCTCCATCCATAGCGGCGATCTCATCGCCAACGCGAACTGGGGCGACGACGGTTCTACGCTCTACCTGGCGGGAAATCACACGCTGCTCCGGGTGAAAACGCTGACGAAAGGCGCAACGTTTACCTCGCGGCCTTGACTCGCAGCGCGGCTCGCGTGCTAATGCGGGCTGCGGAACCTCCAGAGCGCAACCGAGGCCCCTAAAAATCGCGAGCAGCGGCGAAGCTGATCGAGCGCTGCCGCCGCCCGTTTTGCCCCGGCGCCGCTTCGGTAGGTCCAGACAGCGTTTCACTCCCAATTCTACTCTTCCACATCATACGCCATGCGATTCGGCATCAATTCGTTTCTCTTCGTTTCACCCTTCAAAACTGAGAGCTCGAAGCTCTTTAAGAAATTCAAGGACTGGGGCTTCGACTCCGTGGAGATCCCGATCGAGGATCCGTCCCACATCGACGCGGCCAAAGTTAAGGCCGATCTGGACAAGGCGGGCCTCGTCTGCGGCAGTGTGTGCGCGTGCATGGGACCGGGCCGCGACTTGCGCGGTTCGGAGGAAGATCAGCAGACCGCGATGACTTATCTCAAGGCCATCATCGACCAGATGGTGATTCTCGATTGCCCGAATCTCATTGGCCCCGTGTACAGCGTGGTCGGCCTCATCGGTGCGCACGATGACACGGCGAAGAAGCAGCACTTCGACCTCGTGGTCAAGAACCTCAAGGAACTCGGCGCCTACGCCCAGAGCAAAGGCAAGATCATCAGCATCGAGCCGCTGAATCGCTTCGAGACGGATTTCCTGAATACGGTGGATCAGGGCCTGAAGCTGCTGAAAGCGGTGAAGAGCCCGGCCTTCCGGCTGCACCTCGATACCTTTCACATGAATATCGAGGAGAAGAATCAACCCGAAGCCATTCGCAAGGTCGGCAAACTCCTCGGCCACTTCCATGCCTGCGGCACCGATCGCGGCACGCCCGGAAACGATTCACTGGAGTGGAAAGGCATCGTGAAGGCGCTCAAGGAAGTCGGCTACGATGGCGACGTGGTGATCGAGTCGTTTACGACGGATGTAAAAGTCATCGCGCGCGCGGCGGCGATCTGGCGCAAGATCGAGCCAAAGCGCGACGACATCGCCGTCAAAGGCCTGGAAAATCTGCATAAACTTTTCGGCCACAAACCTGCCAAGGCCAAGGCTGCCGCCGCGGCAAAAACGGCTAAGAAAGCCTCTGCCTAAACACTCCTCTCCCGCACAACGCTCATGAAACTTCTCTCAACTCTCCTCACGCTCGCGGCGCTTGGATTCGTCGCCGCGCCCCTGTCGGCCCGTGCGCAAGCCACGTCGGATATCGTCAATGAACCGGTCTTTGACGCGCCCCGCGCAGTCGCGGCGGCCAAGACCAGCCCGGGCGGCGAGCAGAACCTTTTCAACGGCCAGGACCTCACCGGCTGGGACGGCAGCCCGGATCTCTGGTCCGTGGAAGACGGCGCCATCGTCGGCAAGACGACGGCCGAGCATCCGGCGAAAAGCAATACCTTCCTCATCTGGAAGGGCGGCACGGTCGCGGACTTCGAGCTGACTTGCAAATTCAAGATCGTTCCCGGGCCGCAGGGCTTTGCCAATTCCGGCATCCAGTACCGCTCCAAGGTGCTCGACCCGAGCTACTGGGTGGTGGGCGGCTACCAGGCCGACATGGAAGCCGGCAAGACCTACACTGGCATCCTCTATGAGGAGCGCATGCGCGGCATCCTCGCCAAGCGCGGCGAGAAAGTAACGATCAAGGACGGCGAAGGCAACAAGCCTGCGATCGAAGTGACCGGCCAGGCCGATAACTCGGACGAAATCCAGGCGAGCGTGAAGAATGGCGAGTGGAACGATTACAAGATCGTGGCTAAGGGCAATCACCTGCAGCACTTCGTGAACGGCAAGCTCTCGGTGGACGTCACCGACGAAAGCTCGGTGGCGGCGAAGAGCGGCGTATTGGCGCTGCAATTGCATGCCGGCACGCCGATGGAAGTGCGGTTTAAGGATCTGGCGTATAAGCCGATCAAGTAAACGCTAACCAGAAAGATTTAACTTTGAGCCTCGGCGGGAAACCGCCGAGGCTTTTGCGTTTTTGAAGTAACCCGCATATGACTCGAGAAGCAGCAATCGAAGCGGCGACAAATTTCAAATATACTTTAAACGCCTTCAAAGCGTCCAGTGGGGCCTCCCTTTCCGCCTCCCGCGTCATTCGGGAAAAATCACCGTCCATCCGCAGTCCCGTCGTTATCCGGATACAGCAAACCCTCGACGAGCTCGAGATTCTCGCGCGTGTTTCTAGCGGCCAGGAGAGTCTGGTTTCGAACGAGACTGGCTACGGTTCCCTGGGGAAACGGGATGCCTTTGCCGATGAGGAATGCCTTGATGTCGGATCCCGTGCGATATCCGGTGGCGTATAACATTTCCGGGGTAATCTTCCATTCTCTCGTCGGGTCGCCGTCTCCCATCATTATCAATGGCATGACGCGGACGCCTCGTCCGTCGAATTCCCACGCGAGGCTTGCGGAATTCGCAATGGTGGACAGCGCCTCGCCCAAGGAAACGTTCTCCAAGGAAATGGTGACGCGCGGTGACTTGGAGGGCGGCAGGGCATGAATCCATCCCTTTTGGGTCGAGTCTGCGGAAGCGGGTGGCGTGGCATCGGCATCGACTTCAGGAACCACCGATATGGCGATGCCCTTCCTTTCGGGATCGAACTGTGCGCCCAATTTCTCAAGGGCCTTCAATGCGTTGCGGACCGGCGCATTTTTAAACTCAACCTTGGGAAGGATGATATTGGTCAATTTTTTGCGGGCGATGCGAAGCTCCTTTCGCGGAAGGGCAACGGGCACGGTATAGCTGGGACCGGCGATCACATTGATGAACCGAAGATTGGCTTCAGTATTTTTCACGGTGAGCCGCTGTCCGTCTTCGGAGAGCCTGGCCCACGCGCCCTCGGGAAAGCCGATCCCCTGCGCTTCCATGGCGGCCGCCAGTTCATCGCCGGTCTGATAGCCAAAACGCAGCAGGATTTCCGGTGTGACCGGCCACTCCCGCGTGTTAATGGCTTTTTCGTCGCAGTCGAGTGGTACAAGGAGAACTCCGCAATCGACCACGATGTATCGAAGCCCGACCTGGCTGGTCAGCTTGTCGAAGACCTCGGCGAGTGGAGCATTCGTTAGCGAAAGATTGAAGCGCGTCTCGGGCAAGGTGTCCGCATTCACTGAGTCATCTCTGTTCCCGGGGTAGAGGCTCAGCGCGAGACCCAGCCCCCGTCTTCCCGGATCGAGGTCGTGCATCCGCTTTTTCAAATAGTCGATGGCTTCGCGGAGAGGGACGTCACGAAAATCTGCTCTTGGAACGACGCAACCGGCAAGCAATCGTTGAATGTTGCAAGTCCGATCGTCGACGACCCCGCTTGGGGGCGTATGAATGCTGGCCATCATGGCATCCAGCTTGTCGAGCGAAGGCGTGGTCCTTTGGCTGTTTTTCGACAGCCACTTTTGGACCGCCTTTTCGTAGGTCCCGAATTCCTGGCTGAAGATCTCGTAGGCCTTTATATCCCAACCCAGATGGACGGTGTCTTTTTCGGTGGGCAGGCCGGGAAGATCGATGGGGATCGTCGCGATGATCTGGCTGGAGCCGTCGTCGGAGAGCCCGAGAAACAAGTAGTGCAGTCTTCCCCTTTGGGCGAAGCGGGATTCGTCGTTCCACTGCGCCAGCATGCGGTAGCCGTGACCGCCTCGGAAGTCGATCCGTTTGCGTGCGGACACAAATTGGAGCTCTGCATCCACGAAGACGGGATTTCCATACCAGGGATCTTTTTCACCCGGATGCTCCATCTCGTCGCGCAAGGTCTGCAGGTATTTGACGGCGCGCGCCGGATCCACTTGGCCGTCCTCATCGATGCCGGCCCACTCGATGGCTTTGTGAATCAGGATTTGCGGAGCGGTGGGGCCGGACCCGGCCTCGGCTGCGTCGTAAGCTTCCGATCCGAGATGCAAGGAAGGAAGTCGAATGGCCCAGTGCTGCGGGCGGCAACTGTAGTCGCCCTTCAAGATGAGCGTCGGATTCGATTGGTGAGCCTTCCAGGCTACTGCCGAGTACAATGCGTGGCGCGGGATATGTTCGACGATCGCCGTTTTGGCCCAGGTCGCAGGGATCCAGATTTCATAGGGTCCGGCGGTCGTTTCAACCAGGTCTTTGGCGGTGGCGCTGGTTACGAATACGACAACTAGCAGGAACGCGAGGAGGCGATGTCGTTTCATGAGGAAGCGCCGGAACGGGGGCGTCTGCGCCTGGTGAAGCGCTGCGAATTGGCAATCTGGCGCGCCGACTTTTCACACCTGCAGGCCGGTCTATTTGCGAGTCATAGACAGCGCCTGATCCACGTTGTTCACGCCATCGAGCTGGGTGGTCGAAGTGGAAATCTCATAGCGCTCGGAGCCGGAGTTGTCGTAGCGGAGCGTGAGGTGAGTCTCCTTCACTTCCCACGTGCCGGCGCGGCTTCCATTCCGTTCGAAGGTGTGGTCGGCATTGATGTCGTAGATGGCCTTGGAGTAATCGCCGAGGTTTTTGACATCCCATGCTCCGAGCACTTTGTTATCGGCCGCGCCGCTCTCCGCGGGCTTTGACGCTGGGTTATCGATGATTCGGAACATGTCGATGTAGCCTCCCGGCCTTATCTGGCCCCGGAAATGATTCGGCGAAATCATTGCGACGGATTCGGTTCCCCACTTTTCCCAGCGGAGGACGAGCAAGGGAGTGCCGCCGTCGGCGGTCAGGATCCACTTGCCACTGGAGCCTTTGAAGACGGAAAAGGTTCCATCCGGGCGGATGGTGACGGTGTTGGGGCTTTTCCATTCCGCATTCGAGACCCACCAGTCGCCGGCGACCGTGAACGGCACGGCCTGGTCTTTGCCAGCAACGGACTTTTCGAGAACAGAGGGGGTGGATTGCGCGAGACCTGGGAAAGCCACGGCGACGAGCAAGGCGAGGCCGGCTAAAGTCCTGAACGGGAGGGAGCTCATGGGTATGTCATTTACTCTGGCTTTGCGACGTTGGCGAGTTGAAGATTGCCCGCGGGTTGCGACCGAAACTCTTGCGGCCGCAGCCGCATCTGCGCAAAGTACCTGCGCCTCATGATTTCTTACCGCTCCGTGCATCCTCGGTTTTCCGCCGCGCCGAAACGATTTCAAACTCCTGAATCCGCTTCGGTCTGAAAATGCGAGAACTTGTCATCGGCGACATCCACGGTTGCTCCCAATCCTTTCTCGCGCTGCTCGAAATCGTCGAACCGCGCTCCGATGACGTCTTCGTCCTGCTTGGCGACTATATCGACCGTGGTCCGGACTCTCGCGGAGTCATCGAAGCAATCCTCGATCTCAGCTCCCGGTGCACGGTCGTTCCGATCCGTGGAAATCACGAGATCATGTTTCAGCGAGCGTTGCAGGATTCCAGGAGCCTGCCCGAATGGCTCAAGCACGGCGGCCACGCCACCCTCGATTCTTATCAGAAGCGCGGTCCTCGCGACCCGGCCGTGATTCCCGAGCGTCATCGGACCTTTCTGCTCGAGCAAACGCTGGATTACTGGGAAACGGCTGAACGCATCTTTGTCCACGCCACTGTCGATCCGGAGGCCGACTTGGCGGAGCAGACCGAATTGCATCTGTTCTGGGAGAAGTTTCGCAATCCAACCGTCCACAAGTCCGGAAAGCCGATCATCTGCGGCCACGCCAGTCAAAAATCCGGCTTGCCTGCGGCCTTCGAGAAGGGCCTCTGCATCGATACCTGGCCGGCGGGCAAAGGCTGGTTGACTTGCTATGACACTCATGAGCGTTCCTTTATCCAGACCAATGAACGCGGCGGCCGGCGGACCTTCACCCTCCGGCAACTCCTCGGTCCGGCCTCGACGCAATTCGATACTTTCTGACCTTGCTCGTGGGAGGGCGTTCCCGGAAAGCCCTCCGTAGCGGTTCGAATGGTTTGCCTGCGTTGATGGGCAGTATATGCTGACGATCTGCGCGGTAGCCGCGGAATCGTGTTTCCCCTTTACGATCGCTGTCGATCGAATAGCATAGGGCGTCCTCTCACCCCAGTTATACCATGGTTTCTTCGGCTCCGCTCCCTCCCGCCCGTCCACGCAAGATCGCCCGATCCATTTCCTGCGTAGAACCCCTCGAAGATCGCATCGCCCCCGCGGTCACGACCGTCTACAATTCGTCGACCGGCTCCCTGACCGTCACGATCGGCGCCGCTTACGATACCGTCACGCTGAGCGCGCCGGATCCCACCCCCGGCCACCTGCAGGTCTCAGGCGACGGATTTACCACGCAGACCTACTCGAATCTCCAGCAGGTGATCCTCGTCTACGCGACTTCGGATCAAGCCGCGTATGTGTCGAATCCCTTCGGAATCTTCAATTTCGCCCACGGCTTTTCCCTGCAGGCTGCGACCGGTATTGCCTATGTTTCTTTGAACGACACCACCGGTGGCAACACCTTTGATTTTACCAATTATTTTGGCCAGGTCGGGATCTACAATACCGGCGCTTTCACAGATACGGTGACGGCGACGAAAAATTCCGGCTTCACCTTGACCGATAGCGTGATCAACGCGAGCGACGGCATGGGACTTTACCTCTTCGACACTCCCGGGGTCACCGTGGCGAATTTCATCGATAGTGGCGGCGGCCATTCAAACTCGGTCTCCGGATGGACTGGGACTGGCAGTTTGACTAATCAGGGCGCCTCATCGGATAGCCTCACGGCGAAAAAGGACTATAATTTCACGCTGACCGACACGTCGATCTCGGCTACGGATCACCTGAGCATGTCGTTGTCCGGTTTCGGCTCGGCGACCCTGATCGGTGGCGCGAGTAATAATCGCTTCGATATCTCCGGTTGGACCGGCTCGGGCGATATCCGGGGGCAGGGAGGTACGGACACGATCGTCGCCGCGAATGCCGCGAATTTTACGCTTACCGATACCGGACTCTCGCGCACTGGAGCGCAAAAGATGACGATGTCGAATATCAATACGGCCACCCTTACCGATACCACGGGCGGCCATACCTTTGACATCAGCGGCTGGACGGGCGGCGGCACACTCGCTGCGCAAACAGGCGGCTCCACAGTGGCCGCGACAAATAACGCCAATTTCACGCTGGCCAACGGCAGCCTGCTGCGGACCTTCCAGGGAACCGGCGCGGCAAGCCCTTCGACCATGAGTTTTTCGAAGATCACAGCGGCAAATCTCACGGACACGGGCGGCGGCAATACTTTTAACGTGGATGGGTGGACCGGCGGCGGCACGCTGACGAATAGCGGTCTTTCCACTGATATCCTCACCGCGACAAAAGCGGCCGGCTTTACCCTGAGCAACAGCCTGCTCAAGGATTCGGTAGACACGTTGAACCTCAGTCTGGCCCAGACGGGCGGCGGGATCGCCGTGGCCAATCTCACCGACACGGCCGGCGGCAACACTTTCGACGTCGGCGGCTGGAGTTATGCCGTGACGCTCACGAATAGCAAAAGCGGCGGTTCTCCCGATATCGTGACGGCAACGAAAGCCGGGGGATTTACGTTGACGAATACCTCGATTACAGACACAGCGGACTTGCTGAGTGTGACGCTCGCGCAGACCGGCAGCGGCATTCACACGGCAAATCTGACTGATTTCGCGGGCGGCTCCACGTTTGTGGTGAGTCAGTGGACCTTTGGCGGCGCGCTGAAAAACACCGGCGCGACGGCCGACGCAGTTGCTGTGGCAAAGGCGGGTGGTTTCACGCTTTCGATCAACTCGCTCACCGATACCGCGGATACGCTGAGCCTCGTTTTGACGCAAACCGGGGGCGGCATTCATACGGCAAACCTCACTGATAGTACTGGCGGCCATACGTTTAATCTGGGCGCTGGAGCCAATGGCTGGTCCTATACGGCAAACCTCGTAAATTCCGGCGCCGTTGCAGATGTCATTTCCGTGACCCGCAACGGTGGATTTACCCTCTCCGCCACAGGCCTCACGGACACCGCAGACGGATTGAACGCCAAATTCAGCGCCGGCTCGATTCAAACGGCAAATCTCACGGATGCCACGGGCGGCCATACCTTTATCGCCGACGCGTGGCCCTATTCCGGAACCCTGACCAATAGCGGTTCCACTACCGATGCCGTTTCGGTGACGAAGGCCGGCGGATTCACGCTGACTAACACTTTGCTCACAGACACCGCAGACGGGATGAGCCTTTCGCTCGTCCAGAGCGCCGGCGGCATACACACGGCAAATCTTACCGATTCCTCCGGCGGCCATACTTTCAATTTTGGCGGCGCTTCGGGAGGGTGGGGTTACAGCGTGAGTCTTACAGTCAATGGCGCGGCGGATACCATTTCCGTCGCTCGCGCCGGCGGCTTCACGCTCAAAAATACCTCACTGACGAATACGGCAGATGGGTTGAGTGTGAGCTTTGCTTCCGGGGCGATCGGCACGGCGAATCTGACGGATGCCGCGGGCGGCCATACCTTCGATGTTTCGGCCTGGACCGGCTCCGGTCTGCTCACCGGATTCTCGAGCAATGTCATCGTCGCAACAAAGAATGCCGGCTTCACGCTCGCCGATGCCAGCCTGGCCGCGAGCGACGGCTTGTCGATGACGTTGTCCGGCCCAGGTGCGGCGCAGCTCGCGGCGACCGGCAGCGGCCATGTGTTTTCGGTCTCCGGGTGGACCGGCGGCGGTTCGTTGAGCGGTGTTGCCGGCGCAGCGGACTCCGTGCAATCCATCGTCGATGCGGACCAGACGCTTTCGCAAGCCGGCCTGGCCCGCTCCGGATTGACCACGCTCACCTTGTCCGGCATCGATGCGGCCACCCTCGCCACCCCAACGGGAGGACATACTCTCGATCTCTCCGGCTGGCTCGGCAGTGCATCGGTCGCGGCACTCAGCGGCGCCGATGCCTTGATCGATCACGAAGCGGCAAGCTTCACCTTGGCCGATGGCAGCCTGTTGCGCAGCTTTTCGGGGGCTGGCGCGCCGGCGGCGACGACCATTACGCTTGCGCACATCGGCTCCGTGCAGCTCACCGACACCGCGGGTGGCAATGGCTTCGATGTCAGCGGTTGGACGGGCTCCGCCGCATTGGCAAATTCCGGCGGCGCTTCCGATTTCATCACTGCTTCGAAGACGGGCGGCTTTGCGCTGGCCGCCGCCTCGCTCACCGATTCTGTCGACAGCATGAGCATTGCCTTGTCGCAGGCGGGCGGGGGCATTCACCAAGCCAATCTCACGGATCGCGCCGGAGGCCAAACTTTTACGGTAGGACAGTGGCCTTATAGCGCCGCGTTGGCCAATACGGGGAACAATGCCGATGCGATTTCGGCGACCAAGGCCGGAGGGTTCACTTTGTCGGACGGAGGCCTCGCTACCGACGCCGATCAGATGAATCTATCCATCGCTCAGACCGGCGGCGGTTTTCACTCGGTGAATCTTACGGATACCGCGGGCGGCCATGTCTTTGACGTCAGCGGGTGGACGCACGCCGTTACGTTGACCGATGCCGCCTCCAATCCCGATTCGGTTCGCGCGACAAAAGCCGGCGGCTTCTCGTTGTCGGATACCACCCTCTCGGATACGGCGGATGGCTTGTCCGTCACTTATGCTTCCGGCGCCATTCAGTCGGCGTTGCTCACGGATACGGTCGGAGGACACACCTTTGCCGTGGATCACTGGAGCCACGGCGGGACATTGAGCAATACCGGACCGGCAACGGACACGATCTCGGCTGCCAAGCCGGGCGGGTTTACCTTGGCAGATAACAGTGTCAGCGACTCGGCAGACGCCATGAACCTCACGCTCAGCCAGAGCGGCCAAGGCATCGGGATCGCGTTGCTCACTGACTCGGCCGGCGGGCAGACCTTTGTTGTCGATCAGTGGACTCATGCGGCGACTCTTGCCAATACGGGCTCGGGCTCCGATGCCCTTTCCGTTCGGAAGGCGGGTGGGTTTACGCTGACGGATGCATCGTTAACCGATTCTGCGGATGCGCTGCAACTCACCCTGATTCAAACTGGCGGCGGCATTCGTCTCGCCACTCTCACGGATACGATCGGCGGCCAGTCCATTGAGCTCAGCGGATGGACGCATGCCGCCGCGCTGGCAGTGAGCTCCGCTACTGCAGATACGTTGATCGTCGCGAAAGCCGGCGGCTTCACATTGACCAATACCTCGCTAAGCGACACCGCAGATGGTATGACAGTTGACTTTGCCGCGGGCGCGATTCAAACGGCGAATCTGACGGATACGGGTGGCGGTCACACGTTCATTGTCGATCACTGGAGCTACGGCGGCGCCCTGAAAAATCTTGGCGCGAATTCGGATACAGTCGCCGCCACGAAGGCCGGCGGCTTCACCCTGGCGGCAGCGAGCGTGCAGAATGGTCCCGCCGATCTCGTGCAACTCACCGATTCGGCAGACGCCATGCAGCTGACGCTGAGCGGAATTCAGCTCGCGAATCTCACGGATACCAGCGGCGGCCATTCGTTCGATCTCAGCGGCTGGAGTCATGCCGCTGCGCTCGTGAATTCCGGCTCCTCACCCGATACGCTCGTCGTCGCAAAAGCTGGCGGGTTTATCTTGAGTAATACTTCGCTGAGCGACACGGCGGATAGCTTGACCGTTGCCTTTGCCCCTGACGCTATCCAGACTGCGAATCTTACCGACACGACGGGCGGACACACATTTATCGTCGACGGTTGGACCCATGCCGGTCTGCTTACGAATACCGGCGGAACGACAGACGCCGTCTCTGCTTCCAAGGCTGGCGGTTTTATGTTGGTGGACAACCTGCTCACTGATTCGACCGATGCCATGCATCTGAACATTTCGTCGACGGGCGCCGGCATCCACACCGCCGTGCTCACCGATACAGCCGGCGGCGGCTCCTTCGATGTCAGCGGCTGGAGCCACGCAGGAACCTTCGCCAATGCCACCAGCGTTTCCGATACCTTGGTTGCGGCCAAAACCGGAGGCTTCGCTCTCAGCAATACATCGCTCTCCGCAGACGACGGGCTGAATATCACCTACGCCGCAGGCGCCTTCCGTCAGGCCCAATTGGTGGATACGGCGGGCGGCCACACATTTGCGGTCAGCGGATGGACCTACAGCGGCAGCATGGTAAGTCTGGGCGCCGCGGGCTCCGTCGACTACACCGATGCCATCACCGGCTCCGATACTCCGGTCACGATCAGCACCACGGGCAAACATGGCAAGGTTACTCGCGTGACCTATAACATCGGCGCCGTTCTCACGAATCATCTGCTCTATTCCACGAATGGCATGTCGCTCACGCTTACAAACATGGGGGCGGCCAGTCTTACGGCTGGCAGCGGCGCCAATGAAACGCTGGATGCCTCTCACTTTACCGGCGATCTCACGCTCACAGGCAGCGCCTCCGCCACCGGCCAGAATCACGATGCGCTGATCGCCGGCTCCGGCATCAACCATCTCGTCGGGGGGATGCAATCGGACCGCTTCGTCCTGAATGGTTTCTCGGTTTCGGATACACTCACGCCTTCCCTCGAAGCAGCAGCGGGCGTTGCCGGTGAGCGCGACCTTATCGATTACTCCTCGCGCCTCTTCCCGGCTGGCCACAGCAAGTTCAACAAACCCGGCGCCGTGGTAAATTTGGGTCTCATCGGCGTCGCCCAGGCCGTCAATGCAAAGTCGAACAATCCCGCCATAAAGGCGCTTGGCCTGCTCACCCTCGAGGGGCAGTTTGACGATCTCGAAGGCTCCCGCTACGCCGACAAGCTCACCGGCAACAAGCTCAGCAACGTGATCTTCGGCGACGGGGGCGCCGATGTGCTGGCCGGCGGAGGCGTTCCGCCACATCTGCCCCATCAACCGGCGAACCACGACAAGCTCCGCCCCGGCGGCGCCTCTTTCTTCCCCATCCTGCTCCCCATCGTCATCCCGGAATCCATCTTCACCGCAGTCGCCGGAGGCGCAGCTTCGGATCCGTTTGTAATCAAGATGCCATAGCGCGATAGTGAAGCGTTGGAGTCGATTGAGCCGGGATCGGGAGCGTGAATTCGCGCCTTTAGCGTTGCACGCTTACGAATGGTCCGCCGGCGCTGGCGGCGTGGCGTTTGCGAGACAAAAGAAAAGCCCGAGCCGAACTGGCTTCCAAAACGACGATGAGAAGCAGCGCAATGCTGATCACTGTTTTGAATGTTCTGGAGCGGCTTGGAAACTGTGAGGCGCGCCATAGAAAGATGGGGATTAGAATCGCGGCGAGCAGCGCGACCGATGCGATTGTGAAAATTGCCAGCGTCTCGTGAAATCTCCAATGAATGGTGTCAAAAATCGAAGCGATGAGGATCGCCATAGTGACAGCACAGAAGACGCTGACCATCCAGATGGGCGCCAAAAGAGTTGCCCAGAGAGTGAACTTGCTTTTGGAATCAGGTTGGCTGGGCATTTTCTTTAACGTGAATTTTCTTCCGATGCAGTCCAGAAGACGGATACGGCTTTTATGGGGCGAGGGTATGGCCGTTTTTGGCGCATGTCAATTTGACGCCCTCTCAGTGAGCGAACGTTGGCTCCCGCCTGCTGAAAGGCCGCTCCACCCTTCCCATCCGAGGGGTGATAAGCGATTCAGGCCGCTAATGGCGGGCGCGCTTCTTCATCCGCCGGCAGTTCTCCGAGTTACTGCGGGATCAACTTGATATAATCGAAGCAAAGCCCGTAATTGTAAGTCGAACCCGTGCTCCCGCTGTTCTTTCCGACCACGTTAAAGCGAAACCATTTGTCGCTGGTCGAGCCCGGAGACCAATTGCCGAGATCGGCCTCGGTGTAAACGGGCGTGGACGAGTATTCGTCGACGATCGGGCCGACATTTGAAGCCGTCGTGCTGAAGCTGTCGGCGCGGCCGATCTGGAGCTGGAATTGACCCCGATTGGTATTTTTTTTCATTCCAACACGCACGTCATAGGTCCCGGCGTTGACGCTTGGCACGAGGTAGGTGACGTAGTCGCCGACGTTATTCGAGTCCAGCATTGTGCCGTCGAAATGGCTGAGCTGCGCATCGGTGGGCAGGACGCGCGCCGTGCCGCCGGAGGCTGAGACGTAGTTTGGCACGGCGAGGATTTCGGTCTCGTAATTCCAGGCCGCCGAGTGCGCGGCTGTGGTGAAGCCTTGAATGGCGGAGCCCCAGTTGTAGTTGTTGGTGTTATTCAGCGAGCCGTTGGCCAGAAAGAAGGAATTCAGGTCGCCATTCGATTTGTTCCAATCCCAACCGAGCACCGTGACGCCTTTGTTACCCGCCGTATACAGGAAGGTCGCGGGATTAAGCGTGCCGCCGGGGGTGCCTGCGCCCGTTTCGCAGAAGATCAGCGCGCAGCCCGCGGCGCGCACCGTGGCGATGCGGTTTTCGATCGAAGCCTGGGATTGATCAATCCAGCCATTGTACGCATGCACGTCGAAGACGATATTGCTCCGCCCGCTGAGCAGCGTCGGCCCCTGCGCCGTGATCACCGTTTCATCGCCGCCTTGCTTGCCGCCAGGGACGACGATGATGTTTGTATTTCCCGTCCCCCGGATGAGGTCGACGACGGTTTGCATGTCACTGAGCCACAGAGCTTGGGAATAGCCGTTCGTGCCGTTCCATGCGTAGGGCTCGTTCCAAAGTTCGATCCACACATTGGACTGGCCGATGAATTGTGTCGCCCACGCCTGGATCTTTGCCTTATACTGATTCCAGAAGGATGCTGATGATGGATTCATTCCGGAAAAAGTGGTGCTCGAAGTGGTATCCCAGGAGAAAGGGCAGAGGACCGTTACTTTGCCATTGTTCAAGTTATCTGTCGCCATGGCTTGCAGTGAATAGAGATAGCTGCCGGCAGAGTTTTTTATCGGGCCGCCGCTGATCGGAGCTTCGGAGATATCTCCGACCACTTGGCGGACAATATCGATGTTCCAGCCGGACATTGCGGAGGTGCTGCCACCGTACTCCTGGAAAGCATCGGCTCCGCGCCATTCAGTCACGACGCCGTTTTTGCGAATGTTGCAGCCGGTGACGGAGTAGGTATCGGTCGCCAGCGCGGAGCCGGTGAAGAGACTCGCGATGGCCAGTGCGACACATAGGGCGCCGGGTGTGGAGGAAGCAGGGTGTTTCATGGAGGAGGAGGGAGGTGCGGGGAGAATCATCGATCTGCGCGGCAGCGCGCCGGGGCGGATGCACGGAAATCGGTGAGAGCTATTCTCCCCGTCAAGGACGGCTCTGTCATGCACTCATCCCTCCCGGGCGGCACTAGGAGTTCTTTCCTATTGACACAGTGACGGCGAGGGAGAGTTGCGCGCCGTTTTTTCGCGTGGCACACGCGCTGCGCGTGTTGAATACCATCTATTTAACGCGTACCATTCGCACGCCCCGCCATGCGCTGCCTTTCCCCTAGTCGGCCAATCATCCGTTCTGCCATTGGCCTGTGCGTCTCCATCCTTTTTCATGCCACAATCGTGGCCGATGTGCCGGAGCCCGAACTTTCGCCCATCACTACCGCTGCGGAGGTGCGTAATCTCACCGCCGATGAAGCCCGGGAGGGACGGCCGGTGCGGCTGAGGGGCGTAGTGACGTGCAGCGATCAGGTTGATTTTCACGCTGTGTTTCTCCAGGATGCTACGGGCGGCATCTATGTGGAAAAAGCCGGTGACCCGACACTCCGCCAGGGACAACTTCTCGAAGTCGAAGGTCGAAGCGGCAGCGGAAGTTTCGCTCCCATTGTCGTTGCGCAGAGCTGGCGCATTCTCGGCGAAGCCCCTTTGCCAGAGCCTCTTCCGGCCAATGCAGCCTCCCTGGCCGGCGGTCAGATGGATAGCCAATGGCTGCAAGTCGAAGGCGTCGTCCGCTCCGTCACTCCCAATCGTCTCGGCCGTTATGTGCTGGAGATCGGCTTGGAGCGCGAGTCGCTACGCGTGCTCCTGAGTGATTTTCCCGTATCGGGGATCGAGTTGCTCGTGGACAGCCGCGTGCGGGCGCAGGGAGTCTGCTTCACTAAACGCAATTTCAGCGGCCAATGGCTGGCAAACTACCTTGCGGTTTCCGGCCCGGCCCATCTCATGCAAGTCGAGCCAGGGCCGCCGCCGGAGACCGTCCCCGTCTCGCCCATTGCGCAGCTCTTTCGCTTTCCGCCGCTCGGACTCGACGGTCACCGCATCAAGGTCCGCGGCACGGCCCTGTGCGCGCCGACCGGCGGCTCCATCTTTCTGCAGGACGGCGCGCATGCCCTCCAGGTTCAGGCCGCTGGCTTTGGTCTCATTCCCGGCGACGAAGTCGAGGCGCTCGGCTTCCCGCACGCGGGCGGCTTCTATCCGGTGCTGGAGGAGGCGCGCATTCGCGTGTTCGGTCACCGCGCGCCGCCCACTGCGGCTCGCGCCGGCATCGCGGATCTCGTGGCCGGCAGATATGGCGGCCAGTTGGTGCGTCTGCAGGCGCGGCTCGTCGATTTAGCGCGCAGCCCGGATGGGGCGCTCTTCATTCTCCAATCGACCGGCCAGCTCTTCGCGGCGCGCATATTTCGTGATCCAGCCTCGCCGGAAGACACTGTGCCGCCGGTCGGAAGCCTGCTGGATCTCACCGGAGTCTGTGTGCTTCCCAGCTTCTCGCATTGGGACCATGCTTCACCTATTCGGGCGGATTCGTTCGAGCTTCTGCTCCGCAGCGTGGCAGATATCGTCGTCCTCCAAAAGCCGCCGTGGTGGACCGTAGGGCGGGTGGCGTCACTTCTCGCCTTGGTCACGGCCATCCTCGGCGCTGCCCTCGTCTGGGTCGCGCTGCTGCGCCGCCAGGTGCTGGCGCAGACACGGCTCATTGAAAACAAAATCCAGCGCGAAGCCCGGCTGGAGGAACGCGCGCGCATCGCTCGTGACTTGCACGATACGCTCGCGCAGGGCTTCGCCGGCATCGCCTTTCAACTCGAAGCCGTGGTCACGCATCTCGGCGACGGCGCGCAGCAGATCCATCGGCATTTGGATCTCGCCCTCACGATGGTGCGTCACAGTCTTGGCGAGGCGCGACGCTCGGTGATGAATCTTCGCTCCCAGGCGCTGGAAACGCGCGACCTCGGCGGCGCTCTGGCCGAGACGACGCGGACGTTGCTGGGAGCCACCGGCGTCGATTTCGAATTGGAGACGGAAGGTGTGGTTCGCTCGCTGCCGCTGCTCGTGGAGAATAACCTGCTGCGCATCGGCCAGGAAGCCGTCACGAACGCGATCAAGTATTCCCGGGCGCAGAGCATTGGCATTCACCTCAACTATTGCCGGGACAGCGTGGTGCTGCGGGTGAAAGACTCCGGTCAGGGCTTCGATCCCGCGGCCCTCCCTCAGGGCGACGGCATGCACTTCGGTCTGCGCGGCATCCGTGAGCGGGCGCGGGAGATGAATGGAACGGTCCAAATCGAAAGTCATCCCGGGCGCGGCGCCGCCATCACTGTGACCGTTCCGATCTCCGCGGCGAAGCCGAATGCTTGAGATCACGCGCGACACTGCTTTTCTATCTATAGTTTTCCCCCTCTGATGAAAGACACTCCGATTCGCGTGCTGCTCGTGGACGATCACTTCGTCGTCCGGGTCGGCCTCGCAAGCCTCATCGACAGCCAGCCGGATATGAAGGTAATCGCGGAAGCCGAAAACGGCGAGGAAGGCCTTTCGCTCTATGCCGAACACCAGCCAGACGTGGTGCTCATGGATCTACGGCTTCCCGGCCTCAATGGCGCCGAGTGCACTGCCGCCCTGTGCAGCCGCTTCCCCGCGGCGCGCGTCATTATTCTCACGACCTTTGGCGGTGACGAAAATATCTACCGCGCGTTGCATGCCGGCGCCCGGGCATATCTGCTGAAAGACGTGCATCGCGAAGAATTTCTCGGCTGCATCCGCTCGGTCTTTGCCGGAGAATGCCGCTTTCCGCCGGATGTTGCGGTGCGTCTGCTGCAACGCCAACCCGGGGCCAGCCTCAGTGGACGCGAACTCGATGTGCTGCGTCTCGTAGCCAAGGGAAGGAGTAACAAGGAAATCGCCGAGTTGCTCCTCATCAGCGAGAGCACGGTGAAGAATCACATGACCAATATCCTTGCCAAGCTGCAAGTCCCGGATCGCGCCGGCGCCGTGGCTTCGGCGATGCGAGATGGGTTGGTGACCCTCGATTAGCAATTCGTCCTGAATGCCAATTCGAGGCGAAAACTGACCCCTATTTTAACGGCTTGCGGGCGGATGACAAAAGGAAGAGTTCTATACGCGTCCTGCCCGATGGCTGCAATTTACTGCGTGCCCTTTGTGTAGTCGATCACCGACCGGCCCTTCAAGAGTTTCACGGTCAGGCTGTCGAGATCGACTTCAAATTCGTCGCCTTGTTCATCGGTAACCCTCAGTTTCTCGCCCTCCAATTGGATTTCGGTAATAAAGCAGGTCTGGACATCTTTCTCCAAGCCCACCTGGTGCTTGATGACGTAGACTTGGCGGCTCCAGATTTCGCTTTTTGAGTCGACCCACGTTGCGACAATGAAGCCCTCCCTGTTCAAGGGGGCTGAGTATTCGATGCCGTCTTTCACGACGGGAGGGACCGACTTTGGCGCGGACCGCTTGGCTGATGCGGGAATGGCAGCGCAGAAAAGGAGAGCCGTTAAAAAAATACTGAGGAGGGATGACGCCTTCATAATGGTAAATGGCGTTGGCCGGGCGAAGCCGGCCAACGCCAGGGTAACCAAGGGATCGGTTCTTAACTGCTTACAGGCCGTTCACCGAATACACCGCGTAGCCACGCGGCGCGGCCCAGACCTGGACATTGCCGCTGCTGTCGCAGGACTGGTTTCCGGGAGCGGTATTCTTTCCGCTGATCGTGGAGGACCAGGCGTAGGCTTTGAGCGTTTTGCTCTTCAGGTAGGAGTTGCCGGTATTGACCGTGAAGCCCAGCCAGTTGCTTGGATTCGTGTTGATCACGACGATGTAGCCGGGGGAGGCAGTCGAGTAACCGTAGCTGCCGTAGATCAGGCACTGGGCGTTGTCGCTCTTGAGGATCTGGATGTTCGGTCCGCCGGCCGCGAGTTGCTCGCGGCACCAGAGCAATTGGTTGATGCCGTTGCCCCAGCCCGCGCCATTTCCGCCGCCGGTGGCCAGATTGTTATCGTAGTAATCGTGCCAGAAGATGCAGGGATACCCCTTATAGGTCATGATGAAGGCATAGGCCAGCATCTTGTCCGAGATGATCTGGTCGGTGTCATGATTGGCGCAGAAGGTCACCGCCTTGCTTGCATTCTTCGCCGCATAACACTGGGTCGGGTCGAGGACGTTCGCGACGTTGCCGCCGCCGCTCGTGTCGTTGCAGAAGGCCTGCATGGTGTAATACAGCGCGAAGTCGAAGGCGTCGGAATTGGCGGCGACGGCCCACGTGTCGACGAGGGAAGTATTGGCGTCCCAGTATTCACCAACGCTAAAGCTCGGGCTGGAGGCGGCGTTCATGTCGTGGACGACCCAGGAGTGGTAGCCTTTAACGAAGTCGTAGCGCCAGCCGTCGAAGCCCGCATTGGTCGAGCTCTTCAGCCAGTTGAGCCACGACTTCATGTCTCCATAGGGCGAGGTGTTCACGTAACAAACATCGGGATACCCGCTAAAGGTTCCTTCGTCGTTCACCTCGTTGGAATTTGGGTGAAACGAATCCCAGTGCCACAAGCACATGCCGCTCTGCACGGCGCTGAAATTTGTATAGGTCGTTCCGCCGGTGTAGCTGTTGTGTTCGCCGGAGCCGCCGGTGCGGTGATTCAGCACGACGTCGGCGATGCAGGAGACGCCGAGCGCCTTATAGGCGGCGATAGCGCTCTTCAACTGCGCCTGCGTGCCAAAGTGCGTGCCCGGGCCGCCGCTTTGGCTATACGCACCGAGGTCGTAGTAGTCGTAGGGATCGTAGCCCATGGAGAAGCCGCCGCTGGCCGTTTTGCAGGGCGGCGGGAACCAGATGCGATCGATGCCGTGGCCGCCGGCGATATTGGCGAGGGAGCTGGCCTTGGCTTGCATGGTGGGATACCAGGGCCCGGGGCAGTTCCAGTAGAAACCCTCCATCATGACGCCGCCGAAAACGGCGGGCGCGGCGATGGAACCGGCGAAGAGGAGGGCAACGAGCGTTTTGGCGCGCCGGAATGCGACGCGACGAGGTGTTGGGGAGGACGGCGGATGCGCCGTGAGGGAGGGTGCCATACGAGTGGGAGGCAATAATTTGGGGGTTAATTGACTGCGCGATCCGACCACGCGACGCCGAAAGCCGCTCGGGGTGTGCGAGGGACGTTCAGGGGGGTATGGAGGGGGGGAGTCGAGCAATTCAACGGCGGCCCCACCTAAATGTCACGGCTTCTTTTACCGGGTGAAGTGGGTATTCCGCTAACTGACAATGTGTAGCGTCGATGCCGGGCCACGCCTCGCCCAAGTCAAATCGTAGCCAATTCGGCCTCGGCGACATTTCCCATGTGGACTTCAGCGCTGTGATCGATTAACTTCACGCCGTAGTGGCGGGGCCGATTGTAATGGACTACCCTACAGGGCTTTGCTTGGTATTACGCCCATCCCATGCCGTCTCCAAAAATCACACCGTCTCAGAGCGCCTATGCCGAGTCGCAGAGGCGCGTCGCGACGGGGGATCCTTACCCATTGCAACGGCGTTCGCATGGGAGTTCGAGGCGGGGGCGGATCATTTTGGTGGTGATTGGCGTGTTGGCTCTGTTTTTCTGGGCGACGCAGATGCTCTTGTTGTCGCCTTCATTGCGCCAATCGATAATGGGAAGCGCTTTAGTCTCTTCTTTCTGGACCGCGGTTTTTTTGATCTGCATCTGGCTCCGCCAAAAGTGGGCCCGCTACGCTTTGGCTCTGCAGCTTTTGATGAAAGTTGTGGCCGCTTATATTGTAGTGGTGGTGCTCATTCAGCCGGAGGAAGGTTCCGTCAATCCCGTGAGAATGTTGATGTTTGTGGCGGAGGCGATCTTCGCCGCCGTTTCAGCGTGGTTGCTGGTGAAATCGCGCGATTTGCGGCGCTTGACCACCCGGCGGTAGCTACGGCGCGGGATTTCGCGCGCCGCGGCGAAATCCATCGAGCACGAAGCGCAGGACATTTCGCACTCGCTGCTCGGTCGTCTCGCTCACGAAGGCCGCGGCCATGAGCGGATGGAGAAAGATCGCCGTCGCGTCGTCGAGCACGGCGGCGGCTTCCACCGGGTCGAGCATGCGAAACTCGCCGGCTTCCACCCCCTCGGCGATCAGCTTCTGGAAAACGTCGTCGATGCGCTTGATGCGCCGGGCTACGGCATCCGGGCGGGAGGAAATCATGCGCCGGAAGGTTTCGAAGACCTCGGCGTCGGCCTGCAATTTCTGGCGCCGGCGGCGATAAATCTCGAGCACCACGCCTTCGATGCGGTCGGAGGCGGTGGAGGGTCGCGTGGCGATGGGGTCGATCAGCGCCTCTACCCGGGCCAGCCACTCGTCGACGATGGCGTCGAGGATCTCGGCCTTGCTGCGGAAGTAGCGGTAGACATTCGCGTGCGACATCCCGAGTTCTTTCGCCACGTCCACGATCGTCATTTTCCCCTCGCCGAAACGGCGCAGATGGTCCCGGGCGGTCTCCAGGATGAGCGTGCGTGTGTTGGTGGTGGCGGTCAGGGCGGTCATTTGTCGCGATAGTAAAACAAAAAAAGTCGCGCGAGTTGCGGACGATCGTACTTACAGCTTACAAAATTCGCAACTTGTAACTGACCTGCGGGTTGATCCTCATGAAATTCGTATGCACAGCGACCTTGCCACAGAAAAGCCGATGACCGACCAACCCGCCGGACCGATACGATCCACCACCCATGGCTCGGCTCACCCGCACGCCGCTCCACCTTCCACCCCAGAGAAAAAGGGCAGTCCTCTGCGGAAAATCATCGTGATCGCGGTGCTCGTCGCCGCGGTGGCTGGGGCCGTCCTGCGGATCCAGCAGACGCGCAAAAGCGCCGCCGAGAAGCAAGCCGGCCCGGCGCGCGGCGGCTTTGCCGTACCGGTGGTCGCGGGGAAGGTCGAGCAGAAGGATGTGCCGATCTATCTCGATGGCCTGGGCACGGTGCAGGCGCTGAAGACCGTGACCATTCGCACGCGGGTGGATGGGCAGATCGACAAGGTGGCCTTTGACGAAGGGCAGGACGTGAAGAAAGGCGAACTCCTCGTGCAGATCGATCCCGCGCCCTACAAGGCGGCGCACGATCAGGCGCTGGCCAAACAGCGCACCGACGAAGCTCAGCTTGCGAATGCGCAGGTCGACATGCAGCGCGATGAGGAAATGATCTCGAAGAAGGTCATTTCCCAGATGCAGTACGACACCCAGAAGGCCTTGGTCGCCCAACTCTCGGCGACCGTCCAGAACGACCAGGCGGCGGTGACGAGCGCGAAGGTGAATCTCGACTACACGGCGATCGTCGCGCCCTTTGACGGCCGCACCGGCATTCGCCTCATCGACGAGGGCAATCTGGTGCATGCCACGGATACGACGGGCATCGTGGTGCTCACGGAGTTGCAGCCCATCAATCTCATCTTCACCCTGCCCGAGCAGAATCTGCTGCAGATCCATCAGCAGCAGGAGAAGCAGGAATCGCCCGAACTGAAAGTACTGGCCGTGGCGCGGGACAATCAGACCACGCTCGACGAGGGTAAGGTCACGGTGGTCGACAACCAGATCGACCCCACGACGGGCACGATCAAGCTGAAGGCGGAATTTCCCAATGCCCACATGCAGTTGTGGCCGGGGCAATTCATCAATGCCCGTCTGCTCATGAACGTGCGCCAGGGCGGCTTGGTCGTCCCGGCTTCGGTGGTGCAGCGCGGTCCGGACAGCACCTATGCGTATGTGATCAAGGATGATCTCACGGTGGAAATGCGTCCGATCACGGTGGCGCAAATCGATGGCGGGCAGGCGTTGATCGACGATGGACTAAAGGCCGGCGAGCAAGTGGTCGTGGACGGCCAATATAAGCTGCAGCCGGGCGCGAAGGTAAATCTCTCCGGCGCGCCGGGGCCTGGCGGCGGAGCCAATCCGGCCGGCCACACCGGGCCGCGGAAGCCGATCGCCTCCGGCACGCCGAGCCAGAAAGCGCACTAGTTGCGTCGCTGTTGAAAATTTAACCCACCGCCTTTGTGAGCATTTCCGAGCCGTTCATTAAACGTCCGATCGCCACCTCGCTGCTCATGGCCGGCGTCATCATGATGGGCATGCTGGGGTATTTCCTCCTGCCGATCTCGGCGCTGCCGGCGGTCGATTTTCCCACGATCCAGGTGGTGGCCAACTATCCGGGAGCGAGCCCCGATGTCATGGTCTCGTCTGTGACCACGCCGCTGGAGCGGAATTTCGGCCAGATCAGCGGTTTGCAGAGCATGAATTCGGTGAGCTCCTTCGGCAATAGCACGGTGGTACTGCAGTTCGCGCTTGACCGCGACATCGATGCCGCTTCGCAGGATGTGCAGGCGGCCATCGCCGCCAGCGGCGGGGTGCTGCCCAAGGATATGCCGAATCCGCCGACCTACTCGAAGGTAAATCCGGCGGATACTCCGATCATCACGCTCGCGCTCACCTCGGAGTCACTTCCGCTGGAGAAAGTCAACGATCTCGCGGACACGGTGCTGGCCCAGAAGTTGAGCGAAATCACTGGCGTCGGCCTGGTCTCGATCGAGGGCAATCAAAAGCCGGCGGTGCGCGTGCGGGTAAATCCGACGGCTCTCTCTGCACTGGGCTTGGGATTGGAAGATATCCGCACGCAACTCGGCGTGAATAACGTAAATCAGCCGAAGGGCAGTTTCGACGGTTCACATCAGTCCTACGCCATCGGGGCCAATGACCAGCTCTTCTCCTCCCAGGAATATGCGAATGTCGTGGTGGCTTATCGCAACGGCGCGCCGGTGCGGCTGAAGGATCTTGGCGAGGTCGTCGATAACGTGGAAAACGTGCGCCTGGCCAGCGACGTGGATAACAAACCGGCCGTGGTGGTGGACATTCAGCGCCAGCCCGGAGCGAATATCATCGAGACGGCTAATCGCGTAAAAGCGCTCCTGCCCAAACTGAGCAACTCCCTGCCGCCTTCCGTGAAGATTTCGATTCTCTCGGATCGCACGCAGACCATCCGCGCCTCCGTGGCGGATGTGCAATTCACGCTCCTGCTCACCATCGGCCTGGTCGTGATGGTCATCTTTGTTTTCCTGCGGAAATTCTGGGCGACGGTCATTCCCAGTGTGGCGCTGCCTTTGGCTATCATCGGCACCTTTGGCATCATGAAACTCGCGGGTTTCAGCCTGGATAACTTGTCGCTCATGGCGCTGACCATCGCGACCGGCTTCGTGGTGGACGACGCGATCGTCATGATCGAAAACATCGTACGCTTCATCGAAATGGGTGAGACGCCCATGGAGGCGGCGCTAAAGGGCGCAAAACAAATCGGCTTCACGGTCATTTCGCTGAGTGTTTCGCTCATCGCCGTTTTCATTCCCTTGCTCTTCATGACGGGCATCGTGGGCCGCTTGTTCCGGGAATTTGCCATCACGCTGAGCGCGTCGGTTGCCGTCTCGGCGGTGGTGTCGCTCACGCTCACACCCATGATGTGCGCGCGGTTGCTCAAGCCGGAGACCCATGAGAAGCACGGCCGGTTCTTCACTTGGACCGAGTCCATGTTTGAACGGCTGCTCGCAGCCTATGATTCCGGTCTGAAGTGGGTGCTGCGGCATCAATTCTTCACGCTCATGGTCGCGGTCGGGACACTTGTCGCCACGATCTGGCTCTACATCATCGTGCCCAAGGGCTTGTTGCCGCAGCAGGATACAGGGGTGATTCTCGGGATCACGGATGCCGGGCAATCAATCTCTTTCGCGGCGATGCTGGAGCGCCAGCGCAAGGTGGCGGAAATCGTGCGGCGAGATCCGGAAGTCCAGAGCGTCGCTTCGATCGTCGGCTCCGGCACGGTGAATGCGACCGTGAATACCGGCCGCATCTACATCGTCCTCAAGCCGCGCGACGATCGCAAGTCCAGCGCCTCCGAGATCATCGATCGCCTGCGTGAAACGGTGAAGGATGTCGAGGGCATCGCCCTGTACATGCAGGCCGTGCAGGATGTGCAAATCGACAGCCGGGTGAGCCGCACGCAGTACCAGTATACCTTGCAGGATGCGGACGAAGCCGAGCTGGCGGAGGAAGCGCCGAAGCTTCTGCAAAAACTCCGCACGCTGCCGGAGCTGGCCGATGCCGCCAGTGACCAGCAGAGTGGCGGGCTCCAGGTCACGGTCGATGTCGACCGCGAGCAGGCGGCGCGCTATAACATCCAGCAGGCGGCCATCGACGACACGCTTTACGACGCCTTTGGCCAGCGCCAGGTCTCGATCATTTTCACACAGCTCAACCAGTATCGAGTGATTCTCGAGGTGGATCCGGCCTTTCAACTGACGCCCGAGTCGCTGAAATCGATTTATGTAAAATCGACGACCGGCCAAGCGGTGCCGATCAGCGCCTTTGCCACCCTCAAGACGGTCACAGCGCCGCTGGCCATCGTGCATCAGGGTCAGTTTCCGGCGGTCACGCTGTCGTTCAATCTGCACCCCGACAGCTCGCTGGGCGCGGCGGTCGAGGCCATCAAGCGCGCGGAAACAGAGATCGGTTTGCCGGATACGATTGCCACGAGTTACTCGGGCAGCGCGGCGGAATTCCAGTCATCGCTGAAGAGCGAGCCCTTCCTCATTCTCGCGGCCATCGTGGTCATTTATATCGTGCTGGGCGTGCTCTACGAGAGTTATGTTCATCCCATCACGATTCTCTCGAGTCTGCCATCCGCCGGGGTGGGCGCGCTGTTGGCGCTGATTGTTTGTCATACCGATCTCTCCCTCATCGCGCTTATCGGCATCATCCTGCTCATCGGCATCGTGAAAAAGAACGCGATCATGATGATCGATTTCGCCCTGGAGGCCGAGCGCGAGCAGGGCATGCCGCCGGAGGAATCCATTTATCAGGCCTGTTTGCTGCGCTTCCGGCCCATCATGATGACGACCATGGCGGCGCTCCTCGGCGCCTTGCCGCTGGCGCTGGAAAACGGCACGGGCTCCGAACTGCGGCGGCCGCTCGGCATCTCGATTGTGGGTGGGCTTTTGTTATCGCAGTTCATCACCCTGTACACCACGCCGGTCATCTACCTGTATCTCGACCGTTTGGCGCGCTGGTTTCAGACCAAGCGTGGAGAAGTGGGCGTGCCCGGCGGTCCGGATCACGAGCCGGCGGAAGGCCGTGAAGAACCTGAACTGGAAGGGGCCGCTCTTCCCGCGCATCGATGAGCATTTCCGAGCCATTCATCAAGCGTCCCGCGGGCACCTCGCTCCTGGCCGCCGGTTTGTTTGTTGTCGGCATCGTGGCCTATTTCTTCCTGCCCGTGGCGCCGGTGCCGCGGGTGGACTTACCTATGATCATGGTCTCGGCCGGCTTGCCGGGGGCGGATCCTCAGACGGTGGCTTCCTCGCTGGCAGCTCCCTTGGAACGTCGTTTCAGCCAGATCGCCGGAGTGACCGAGCTGACGTCCTCGAGCAGCCTGGGCGGTGTTTCGATCACCGTGCAATTTGACCTCAATCGCAAGGTCGATGCGGCGGCGCGTGATGTACAGGCTGCGATCAATGCCGCGGCCTCCGAGCTGCCGCTGAACCTGCCCAGCCCGCCGACTTATCGAAAGGTCAATCCGGCGGATACGCCGATCATGATTCTCTGCATGACGTCGGACACGCGGCCGGCGAGCGCGGTCTACGAGTTTGGCGATGAAATCCTGGGCCAACGCCTGAACCAGGTGGAAGGCGTGAGCCAGGTTAACATCAGCGGCGGCGACAAGTCGGCGGTGCGGGTGCAGATCAATCCGACGGCCTTGGCCACCACAAATCTGGGCCTGGAAGACGTGCGGACTTTCCTGCAAAACGTGAATGTCGATAAGGCCAAGGGCAGCGTCGACGGGCCGAAATCGTCTTACACGATCTATAGCAACGATCAGCTCTTCGATGCCAAGGAATACAAGGACCTTGTGGTCGCGCAATCCAACGGCACGCCAATCTTGCTCAATTCCATCGGCAAGGCGGTTGAGGGTGTGGAAAATGACCGCAATGCCGGCGCGGCGGGCTTTGCCAGCTGGGCGGCGACGCATCGGGCCGTGCTGGTGGTGATCTTTAAACAATCGGACGCCAACATCATCGAGACGGTGGATCGCATTCGCGCCGTGCTGCCGCAGACCGAGAAGTGGCTGCCGCCGGATGTAAAAGTGCAGGTGTTGAGTGATCGCACCAAGACCATTCGCTCTTCCGTGGAGGAGGTGCAGCTCTCGCTCCTGCTCAGTGTGGCGCTGGTCGTCATGGTGATCTTCATCTTCCTGCGCCGCTTCTGGCCGACCTTTATCGCCAGCATCACCGTGCCGCTGGCCATCTCCGGGACCTTTGCCGTGATGTATCTCTGCGGCTATACCATCGATAATCTTTCGCTCATGGCGGTGACTATCTCGGTGGGGTTCGTTGTGGACGACGCCATCGTCGTCATCGAAAATGTTTTTCGGTTCATCGAGCGCGGTGAGAAGCCGATGCCGGCGGCGCTGAAGGGCGCGCGGCAGATTGGTTTCACCGTGGTTTCCATGAGTCTTTCGCTGGTGGCGGTTTTCATTCCGCTGCTCTTCATGGGCGGGTTGGTTGGAAGGCTTTTTCATGAGTTTGCCGTGACGCTCAGCGCGGCGATTCTGGTCTCCGGTGTGGTGTCGCTCACGCTCACGCCCATGATGTGCTCGCGGTTTCTGAAGCCGGAGTCCGCCTACGGCAAGCCCGGCTGGTTCTATCGCGTGTGCGAGGGTGGCTTCGACTGGATGTTATCCGAGTACGAACGCGCCTTACGCTGGGTCTTGCGGCATCAGGTGCTGACCCTCCTGGTGGCGCTGGGCACGGTGGGACTCACAGGATGGTTCTTCTACGACGTGCCCAAAGGTTTGTTTCCGCAACAAGATACGGGGCTGATGTCGGGCACGACCGAAGGCGCGCAGGACATTTCGTTTCAGGCGATGAAAAAGCTGCAGGATCGCATTGCGGCTATCGTGCTCGCGGATCCGGCGGTGGAATCGGTGGGCTCGTTTCTCGGGCAGGGCGGCAACAATGGCGGCACGGTAACGAATACCGGTCGTCTTTTCATTACGCTGAAACCTATCTCCCAGCGGCCGCGCTCGGCGGACGGACAACCCTCGACACCCGAAGTAATCATCGCGCGGCTGCGCAAGGCTACGGGGGGAGTGGCGGGAGTGACGCTCTTTTTGCAGGCTAACCAAGACATCCGCGTCGGCGGCCGATCGTCTAAGGCGCAATATCAATACGCGCTCCAGTGCGGTGATCTGAATGAACTCAACGAATATGCGCCGAAACTGGTGAGCGCCTTGAAAAAGATTCCCCAACTGAAGGACGTCACCAGCGACCAGCAGACGCGCGGATTGCAAACCAATGTCGTCGTAGATCGTGATGCGGCGGCGCGCCTGAACGTTTCTCCGCAGCTCATCGACGACACGCTTTACGATGCCTTTGGGCAACGGCAGGTCTCAGTCATCTACCAGCGCTACAACCAGCACCACGTGGTGCTGGAGATCGATCCGCAGTTTCAGCAGGGACCGGATGAATTAAACAAGATTTACGTAAAGTCCACCACCGGCCAACAGGTCCCCCTGAGCAGCGTGGCCAAGTTCACCACGACGAATGCCTATCTTTCAGTGAGTCACCAGGGACAGTTTCCCGCGGTGACGCTTTCCTTCAATCTGGCCCCGGGTGTCTCACTGGGCGAGGCCACCAAGCTCATCGACAAGGCCGCGGCCGACATGCGGCTGCCGGCCGATATCGTGGGCAGTTTTCAAGGCACGGCGCAGGTCTTCAATGCCTCGCTCTCCACATTCCCGATGCTCCTGGCGGCGGCGCTGATCGCGGTTTATGTCGTCCTGGGGATTCTCTACGAAAGCCTCATCCACCCGCTCACCATCCTCTCGACGCTGCCCTCGGCGGCGCTCGGCGCGCTCCTGGCCTTGCAGCTTTTTGCCATGGATCTGTCGCTGGTCTCCTTCATCGGCATCATCCTGCTCATCGGCATCGTAAAGAAAAATGCGATCATGATGATCGACTTCGCGCTCGATGCGGAGCGGGAGGAAGGACTGGGTCCGGAAGAGGCGATTTTTCAGGCCTGCATTGTGCGGTTTCGCCCAATCATGATGACGACGCTGGCCGCGCTCTTCGGCGCCGTGCCGCTCGCCATCGGCATGGGAACGGGTTCGGAATTGCGCCAGCCGTTGGGTGTCGCGGTGGTCGGGGGGCTCATTGTTTCGCAACCGCTGACGCTGCTCACCACACCGGTGATCTATCTCTACTTCGAGCGCTTTCGGTGCTGGATCACCGGCTCCAAGCCGGCGCGGCGCGATTCGCAGGCAGAGCCTGGATTGGCCCCGGCGTGAGTTGTTAGTTAGCCATCCAGTGGCTGGCTTACGCTAGCCGATTACGCTTTGGCGCTGTATACATCCCATTCTTCCCATTCTTCGCATTCTTCTTCTAATGGGAAGTATGCGAAGAATGAGAAGAATGGGAGCCATGTGGCGTCGCAACCCTCGCTGCCGCCAAACGCAAAATCTCCAGCGCATCCCCGGCATCCTCCGGCGCCCGCAACCAGCAACTCACCCACGCCGATTTTCCAAACACATGGTGCGGTTGCGCCCGCCCGCCGGCGACGAGTTCCTCGGCGAGCGCGCGGCCGACATGCACGTCCAGCAGAGCGTTGCCATGGATGTGGCCGAGCTCCTGGCCGTGAAGCTGAAACTCGATGCCGCCCAGCCGATGAATCACCGTGCGCAATCCAGGAATCTGCAGTGCGCCGGCCTCAACAGCTTCATAAGCGCGCAATCGCCGACGATCGAAGAGCACGGTCCAGGCGAGCAACATCGTGTCGAAGAGCTGTGGCGCCAGCGGAATCCGGCTGAGCCAGTGCGCGCGATGCACGATGAATTCGAAGACCGTCATGACGCTTCCGAGAGCCGCTGGACGTGGCGCATCACCCGCAGATGCACCGCGCGAGTCATGTCGCGGGTCCACCAGTCGAAATAGAAAAGCGGGCGCACCCGCAGCGTATACCAACTGGAGCCGACGAGCGTCGTCGTGCCGTCGCCATTGTCCCGCAGGTCGAACTGCCCGCGGTGCAAAATGATGTGCCCGTAGGCCTCCGGGTGGGTGGGCTGCTCGACGATATCGAAAGTCAGCCGGCGATTGGGCTCAAATGCCGCGACCGTCTCCTTCAGAGTCACTCCGTCGCTGAAGATGCACTGCCGATCGGCCCCGACAAAGTTCCCGGTATTGGTGGTGGCCACGGGGTAAGGGAGGCCGAGGCGAAAGATCCAGTAGTCGGGCTTGTCCGAAATCTCGGGAAAGGCCAGGACGTGGGGCCAGACCTTTTCCGGCGGCGCATGGATCAGCACCTGGTCGACGACCACTTCCTTTTCGTAAGTCCGCGTTTCCATTTCTCCCAAGGCCAGCAAGGGAATGAGCGGGAGGAGGCATAAATTGAGCTTCGAGCGATCCGGGCGGAACCGGGCGCGGCCCACGAGCGCTCCCAGGAAGATGAAGAGCCAGAGGAGCGGGGCCGCCATGAGCAGACAGACTGCCCCTTCGCGCAGGACCACAGCGCCGCCGGCGATGCAGATGCCCGTGCCGAGAAAGGTGGCAATCGCAACATCGAGGATGCGCATGGCGATGTGGCGGCACATCCAGGCCATGAGCATTCCGCTAAAAAAAGGAACGAGGAGCAAACTGGGTATCAAAATGGCGTTGGCCCATTCGATGCTATGACTCTGGGCCAGATCGTTCAACGCGATGAGAAGGCCATAGACGATGCCGGTGGCCAGATTGGACATGAAGGCGGCGAACACCATTCGGCCCATGTTGGGCGGGGTGTCGGACGGCGGCAGGGGTGGCGGTGTGCTCATCCGGAGCAGGCTAGGCGAAAACGTGTGCAATTGGAAACAATCTCCACAGGAGATCGCCCGGCGCCGACATGCGCGGCTGCGGCGGCGGGAAGCTAACACCACGCCAAAGTGAGCGCGCCTTGACCCGCGCCAGCCGGCTCGTTAACTTGCGCCATCATGCCGCTTCCCCCGTTCCCCGAGGCTTTGGGCATTCTCCTCATCGAGCCGGATGCCGAGCAGCGCGCGCTGCTGCGATCGCTGGTCGAAAAGTCGCCGACTTTTCCCTTTCACGTTTCCGAGGAGGCCGACTCACTCGAAAGCGGCTTGCCCTTCCTGGAGTCGGGAAAGTCGCGGCTCATCCTGCTCGCGCTGGGATTGCCGGGTTGCCGGGGAGTGGAAGCCTTTTCCCGCACCCTCGCCCGGGCGCCGCACTTGCCGATCATCATCCTCAGCGCGCCGCACGAAGAGGAACTGGCTCTCGAAACGATCCACCTTGGCGCCCAGGAATACCTCGTCAAAGGCAGCATCGATGCGCATTTGCTGCTGCGCACCCTGCGCTATGCCGTGGAGCGCTTTCGCTCGGAGCAGGCCCTGGCGCGCGAGCGGGAACTGCTCTCGACCCTGCTGGAAAACATTCCGGATCGCATCTATTTCAAGGACCAGAACAGCCGCTTCATTCGCGTGAACCGCGCGATGACGAAGCTCTTTCACCTCAATGGCCCGGAGGAGACCTATGGCCGATCGGACGCCGATTTTTTCGACGCCAACCACGCGCGCGAATCCCGGGCCGACGAACAGCGGGTGATGGAATCCGGCGAGGCCATCGTGGAAAAGGTGGAAAAGAAGATCCTGGCCGACGGCAGCCGTCTCTGGTCGCTCACCACGAAGCTGCCGCTGCGCGATCACGAAGGGCGCATCGTCGGCACGTGCGGGATTTCGCGGGAAATCACGCGGCTCAAGGAAATGGAGGAGCAACTGGCCACGGATCGCAATCTCCTGCGGGCGGTCATCGATAACCTGCCCGATCTCATCTTTCTCAAAGGCATCGATGGCAAGTACATGCTGTCCAATGCCGCCTACGCGCAGTGGGTCGGCGTCCAGGATTCGTCCGAGGTGGTCGGCCGCACGGTGCGCGAGTTTTTCCCGGATGACTACGCGGCCGCCATCGAGGCGGAGGATGCCGAGGTCTTTCGCGGAGGACAAATCCTGGTCAATCAGGAGCGGCTGCTCATTAACTTCGAGGGCGGGAAACGCTGGGGTCTCGTGACCAAGGCGCCCTGGCACAGCGAGGAGGGGGCCGTGCTCGGCCTGGTCTTCATCAGCCGCGATATCACCGACAAACGCATGTCGGATGAAAATCTCAAGCAGGCCTATGCGGATGTGGAGCGCAGCCGCGAGGAAGTGCTGGGCGCCATGGCCAAGCTCCAGTCGGCGCATAAGCAACTGCGCGAGGTGCAACTGCAACTCATCGAGGCGGAAAAAATGAAGACCGTGGGGCGGCTCGCCGCCGGCGTGGCGCACGAGGTGAAAAACCCCCTGGCCGTCTTAAAGATGGGCTTGGAATACCTGAATGCCACGGAGATCCCGGATGCCAATGCCGGGGTCATCCTGCATGAAATGTCCGAAGCCGTGCAGCGCGCGGATACGGTGATCCGTGGTCTGCTGGACTTCTCTGCGCCCACGCGACTGGAGCTCCAGCCCGCGAATTTGAATGCGGTCATCGAAGATGCGCTACGCTACGTAGGCGTGGAATTGCAGGGCAATTTCCAGGTGATCACCGAATTTCAAAAGCGTCTGCCGGAAGTGCGGGTTGACGCTGCGAAGCTGAGCCAGACGTTTGTCAATCTGCTGACCAATGCCATTCACGCGATGGAAGGCGGCGGCATCCTGACGGTGCGGACTTACTCGCGGCAACTCACGGGCATCGGATCAAACATCGCAGAGAGCTCGGCCTCGGCCTTTCGGGTAGGGGAGACCATTGTCGTGGCGGAGGTGGAAGACACCGGACCGGGAATTCCGGATGACAAGTTGAGCAAGATTTTCGAACCCTTTTTCACGACGAAGCCGACGGGCAAGGGGACGGGGCTGGGGCTGTCCGTCGTGAAGACGATCATCGATCTGCACGGCGGCGCTGTCGATATGCGCAATCTGCCGGATCGCGGATTGCGGGTGACGATCACGCTGGCGGTGTAATCTCTCATTCGTTTCCTCCGTAGTCGTCGCCGACTGCAATAAATGGATCCATGACCCGCGCTCCGATGCGCATTCATGACCAGCGGTTGAAATGTTACCCTAACCCTTCTTGCGCTTTGCTGTCCGCTGCCAAACTATGCACTTGTGATCAACGAAAACGGAAACATCATCCAGGCTCTGGCAACAGCGCCTGAAACGTGTCTCCCTGAGCAGGATTCACCGGGATCGTGCGCTGTCACTCAGCGCCTTCGTCTGTCGCGCCGCGCGAGCGGCGTCGCCGCCGAACGCTGCAAAACAGTCGCCCAATCCCGGTCGCCTCGTTTCACCACGAGACCCAGTAGTCTGCAACAGTTCGGGAACTGTCACGGACTACCGGGAGATCCTGC